>Ga0315914_1012081_pt1 | contig 10081 bp, 3 predicted proteins | sample MpolenodulesMG_FD_203920 | JGI IMG/M metagenome (GOLD analysis project Ga0315914, IMG submission 203920) | Medicago polymorpha root nodule microbial communities from Los Angeles, California, United States - elongated nodules | ecosystem: Host-associated > Plants > Roots > Nodule | place: USA... | reverse complement strand
TTCTTCTTCTTCTTCTTCTTCTTCCTCCTCTTCCTCTTCCTTCGTCCTCTTCTTCGTCCTCTTCCTCATCCTCTTCCTCTTCCTCTTCCTCTTCCTCTTCCTCTTCTTCTTCTCATCATTCTCATCCTCATTCTCCTTTTCCTTTTCCTTTTCCTTCCCCTTCTTCTCCTCCTCTTCTTCATCTTCTACCAAAACGGAGGGGGTTTCCAAGCACATAAGCAAAACATGACATATCTCACCATTCATCAAATGTATGTTACGCGCCTAGACACGACTCTATATGCATGTGGTACCGGTCACCTCAAGGTCGTCATTCGATATAACCTTCATAGTTGAATACAAAATATTCTAATAACCTTCATTCGATATAAATATCCTAATCACCTTCATTGGCGATGTAAACATCCTAAATTAATAGGCTTCAAATTTTGATGATCAATAGGCTTAAAGTACAATCTTATCGACCTAAGGTTGCGATTTTCAACCCTTGGGAACAAGATTGAAGGCTTTTATTACCATTGATTATGTTTTTATTCACTATGAGTAGCTAAAGTCTTTAAAATTGGATTGAATGATGAACCTCTCTGGTATTGTTTGAACCATATAATTTACGAATTCGCTATTAATGCAATTTGAGCTATATTTATTCATTATACCTTGTGTTTAATGCTTTCCAAGTATTATTTGCTATTAGCATTACGTTTTGTAACTGAAACTAAGTTATTATAATGTTCTTAAATAAATTTTTGTAGACTTAGGAAATTAATTAATGTGGCTAATATTTTAACGACCAATCAAACTTTTGACAATATTAGTATTACCTTTTGCTCAAAAAAAAAATATCAGTATTACCTAGACATTATGGTTCTATATTAGATAAACGAGACCTTGACCCAACAATTGATCCTAGTCTAATTTTGTTAAATTGTCTAGTTATCAAATTATTACTGTCTAGGATCTAACATTACCAAACAAGAACAAGGATGAGATCATTCCGACAATCCTAATCGCATGTCATCATTCTAAGTTAAGTTTTATTAAGTGTTGTTTAATTACCGAGTTGTGGAGACGGTTTTCTTGTCGAATTAGCCATCAAGTTTTTAGTGCCGTTATCGGAGATTGTTGATAAATTTAACAAAGCAATTGCACTTTACTTACACAATTTATTTTTCTATTAATTATTATAAAAAAATCACAAGGTTATTTACTTGTTGTTCTTTCTACTTTACTTGTGGTGCAATACTACTGAAAAGTATTTTTGTGTGTTGTTTATGTCAGGCCAATTAGATGGGAAGTTTTGCAATCCTTATTCTATCATCACCTACAATTTTGGGTAGAAGGATCATCGCTTCTCCTAGAAGAAAATCAAGGTTTAATGTCAAATCAAGACATTTTTCTAAATCAAGAAAAAGGAAAGTCCAACTTAAAAGTTATTCTCGCTCAATTCTTGAAGGTGTCACAAGGAAACACTGAGATCAAGGAAAAAATTCAAGAAGATGACAACAAGAATAAATAAGCATATATGAAGAAATTGGACATCTCTCAACACAAATGGCTACCATGGTTAAAGGTGGATTCACATGTAATAGTGATGACAAACCTAAAGAGTGACCCCTTATGGTCATTCAGTTGTGGACTATGGGAATACTTACCCCAATGAAAGTGAAGAAACAACATTAGAGGATTCGTCTCTCCACGCTTTATCTTTGCACTTTTGAAGGAGAAACAAAAAGTGGACAGGTCCATTATTATATTTTAATCTCTTCTTTGTTTCTTACATGCATCAAATAGTAGAAATTGCACGTTTCCTTTCTTATTCTATTTTTACTGATTAATAATAGAGACTATCAGTTTAAAAATATATATATTTGAATCTATTATAAGGACTTATCTTCTTAATGATACATTAATATGGTATTTTGACAAATAATTGGATAGTTAAGAGCTTTATGTTTGAAGTCAACCTATAGTTGAACAAGTTGAAGGATACCTTAAGCATGGTTATTTACGGAAAAGACGGCTATGCAAATTTGTTTAACTTTCATAAAAGTACAGTCTCTTGTATTAAGAAATGATAACTTCATAATAAGATACAAATAGAAGAAAGATTGCATACATATACACACATATATCTATATATAAGCTACAAGTTAACCAACTATATATTTCCTTCTTCATCCTTCAAAAAAAAAAAAATTTCCTTCTTCAGAAATATGACACTTTTGTCACTTAGACTTCCAGCTGCACAATCAACTTTATCTAACTGGTATGATAGGTCAAAGAGACAAAACCTAATACATCAGATTTTGACACAACAATTATAAAACTACAATGCAACATTCCATATATTCTTTCCCTCTTTCTTTGCTTTTCAATGCTTTTGCGCAATTTCCACACAACTACCGTTATGGTGACACTTTTACATATATATAATTTTTTTTTAAAGATTATATATAGGATTGCTAACAAGATTCCCTAAAAAAAAAAGGATTGCTAACAACACATTTTTTGTACAAGCATTTTTTAATACATTCTCTTTTATTAGTTATAATTCAGGTGGATCTCACCAAATAATGTGGTCTCATATAAATTATGATTCATGAATTTCAATTAACATAGAAGAGAACGTGTTAAAAAAAGTTAACATGATTTTCATATATAGGGAACTCATTGAGTCATGGCCCTAGATCTACCACTGATAATTCAGGACATCAAACTTTTTCAATTTAATAGGTAAATGTTGATAATTAGTTATGTTACTATTTTTTTCTACACCGTGATTTGAACCCGTGATTTTTAACTTAACAACTCCTTAAACCTTTAACTTAAATCAATTGAGATACCCAATCGAAACCTTGAATTGTAGTTTTGCAATTTGTTGTGTGTAGTTGTGATATGTTATAGGTTTGATTTTCAAAGAAAAATGACTTACAAATGACATCTAGAACATACTATTTACTTAGTGCATGTTTGCAATTATATTGAGTTTGACAAATTACTTATGCAAAGTGTAATTTTTGTCAAAATTACATACCGTGATTTTAACAAATTCACCGTTAATCCAAACCTCTACACTTAATTCAATATGGCAAGGGTGGAGGCATCACCTCCCTCCCACGTATGGTTTTGATGATAAAGACTAAGACATGGCTAAGGAACCATATTGTGTATGCAATATATTTCAATGCTTCCCCCCAATAAGTGTGATTTGGTAACAACATTACGACCATGGAAATAAATGAGAGCGACCCAAAGACTTCCAAAAGAGTGTTAACTCGCCGTATAGCAAACTTAAGCTTAATCCAAAAGAGGAAACAATAGGCAAGAGAGCTAGCAATGGATACAAAAATGGTGTTAGGATGGATTTGAAATATGGTTGGACTTTGAGAGTATTTTAATTGGAGAAAACCAAGGAGTACAGAAAAGACAAAAGCAACAAGGGTATGATTGTTTTCTACTGGCATGGTAGTACATAGTTGGAGATTATAGTTTAGGACATTTAAAACCACTCCAGGAGTTGATGATCTCCGAAAATGATTTCTTGCTCTCACAGCATCATCATCCATATTGAAAATAAACTTTGGACAACTCAATAAAACAAGAGAAAAATTTAATGGGAAATTTAGGTAAACCGGGAGGAACAAGTAATGGTGAGCACTATATTTATAGTTAGTTATAGTAGTAGGACCAAGGGAGATGCATGAGAAACTGATCTACGTACGTTGACCTTCTACAGTCTCTATATTTTAGCTTCTTAGATGGGGCAAATAAAATAATGCTTGATATCATGACATGTGGACGGATTCATACAAGTCACCCATGGACTCAACTCCCTCCCTCGTGGATACATTACGAAATTTGTCATGAAATAACATTAAACATTTACATTTCAGTATATCTATTTTGGAACCACTAAGATAGTAGTGGCTTTTAGTAAAAATAGGAGTGGTTCAGTGGTGAAAGTTATGAAGTTTTGTCATAAAATAGTTAATTCAATTTCCAGCAAACCTTTTACATTATAAAAATAAATAATTATAAATAGTGCAATCTTTGCACAGTACTTTTGCTATAGTTAATTAATTTCTCAAAAGTAATAAAATCTCCAACTCTAATAAGTGACAGAGAAATACAAATATTTTAAATAATTAAAAAAGAAACTTGAATACATTTTTTTTAATACATTGATGCATGAGTTTTTTAAGTAGAGCCTTCTATTTTTACCAACAACAAAAATGGTAGAGTCTTCTATTTCCTTCCATTATTATTGAATATATGAACTTATACTATAATAAATAACTGTCCTTGTCCCCGTGACCTTAACTCAGTTGGCAGGGACATGCATTGTTTTATGCAGGGGTCGGAGTTCGAACCTCGGATACCCTACTTATTCTCTTTAAAAAAAGAGAATTCTAGCCACTAGACTACCTGACTAAAAAAAATAAAAAATAAGGGTCCTTGTCTCTTGTGACTTGTCTTTGGGACAACCCATTCTTAAATTGAAATAGTGTAGGATATACTATATTTACTTTTTCTGATTCTATAATAATTATTTTATTGGTCTTCTGTATGCTGCTAGCTGCTAACGAACACTTTTCCTTTCTTGCCTTTCATTCTGTCTTATTATTTTCGTGAGCTTGGGTGAATTACAAGCAAAAATTGTACCAAGACAGTGAATGGGTCCGTCAATTCAAAAAAAATTGTTTCTACTTTCTCTATAAATAATGAATATCATGATACACATTTAAAACCACGCCTCTTAAGACCAATAAATATGTTATTGTTTCGTTCCAACTAAATACACCAAGGAAAATGATAAAATGCACGACAGAATTTGTCGTCAAATTTGTACGAATAACTTTATAATTGTTATTTAGTTTTCTTCTCTTAAAAAGATTTGACCCAAAATATAACTCTCACCCCTCCTAGATTTTTCATATGATAAATCACAGAAAATATCTTGTCATGCGGTGGTGTTTATCCAAACACCTTATGCACGTGTATTATAACTGAGATGGTGGATTATCTATGTATTTCTTTGGTAACAATATTTTTTAAATATATACTATATACAACAACACTCAAAAGTATATATATGCATAAAAACAAGCTAGAAGAAAGTCTTGCTCAAAAAAAAAAAAGCTAGAAGAAAGTCATTTATAAAGTAAATAACCTTAAAATGACGTGTCGTGCCGTTTCGTGTGTTGAATTCCTCGTGCTATATAGCAGCACTCAATACACCAATTAAGCGATCATTAACAAAATTAAGTAAGACGCATCTTATTCCTTTTTTCCCTCTACAAATTGTGTTAAATTAGAGCAAGAAGTTATTCACCGCTTCATCCTTACCCAACTAAGATGGATTGCATGAATATGAATTTGCATTTTAGGGGTCACCAACTTGTCTTTGTCCAATCCAGCCGGTAAAAGATACTCTTTTAGTGTCGTTTTAGAATATTAACGCCAAAATAGCAAAGTGTATTTTTGCACATTTTCATCATATTATATCCTCATTTTAATACATCAATATATTCCTATTTTTTCACACATTTTCTTCTTCCAATAAATTTAATATGTTATCTTTCTCTCGTAACAAACATTTGTTAGTTAATATATTTTTCTCCAACAAATACTTTTTTTTGCGCGCTCTCTCACAACAAACAATAATCAATTTTCTAAACATTGTTCTGCTATCTTGTCAAACGAGTCTTCAACTATTTTTAACTTCATCTCCCATCAACCGTTCTAATGAGTCTTCCACTCTTTCTTCCTTTTGAACATTCATGAAGTCTTTTATTTTATTTTATTTTTCTCTCAGGTATGTTCTTTAACTTTGCACTTGAAATTTTTAACAATTACTACTGATTTTATTTATAGAATTTTAACTATTCATGGAACCATTATTATAGGTAACAAAATTTTGTTTAAATTTTAAGATAACAAGAAACAAACTTTGTTTTAAAAAAAACAAACAAACTTTGTTTAAAAAAACAAACTTTAGTTTTCTAAATATATAACAATAATTAGTTTTATTAAAAAAATAAGAGTAATTGATAAACGGTATAATTGATAAATCATATTCTTAAAATATCAAAACGACGGTTAAATAGGAACAAAAAATACGCACTAGAGTGACACTTAAAAAGGAACGGAAGGAGTATTTTTTTTTTGAAAAGCTGGTAAAACATACCTAAATTTCTAAATTTAAGAAAATGTTTGATAAACGCCCAAATACTTTTTAACATGTTATTGAGAGAGAAATATATATATATATATATATGAGGAGGGATCAAATTACACCGATTAAATGTTACACCAATGTTACACTGTTCAATATCGTTTAAATTTGACCGCTGGATTGTAAGTTTATATCACATAGATCATTCACGTAATTTTTTACGAAAATCTAAAATCATTTGATACGTTATTGAGATACAACAAGTTTAACTGTGTTATATAAAAGTGCATAAACTGTTAATCTTGATGTATCTCAATAACATATGAAACGATTTTAGATTTTCGTAAAAATTTACATGAATGATCTATGTGATATAAACTTACAATCCAACAGTCAAATTTGAAAAATATGCATCGAGTAAAACGATATTGTGCGTTGTGTGTTGGGGATGTGATAGAAACTGAAAAATAAGAAGAAAATAATGTGTTGAATATGTGTGAAATTTAGGGTGTGTTTGGATTGAGGGTTTAGGAGGGGAATGGAGGGGAGGGTTTAGATTTCTTTTTTAAATTACGGACACTATGATATGTTTTTTAAAGAGTTAAGATATTAACATGATAAACAATCATATAATACTTCAATCACACTTAATTTATTTTAGAGAAACATGTTATAAAGTCCGTAATTTAAAAAAGAAAAACAAACTCTCCCCTCCCTTCCCATCAGACAAATCAAACATCTTTAACACTAACATTTATCTTTATGTATTAGTAAAAAAATATGTTCAAAGTAAGTTATGTGTATAGTACACATGATCAAAGTGTGACATGTATTTACAAACGGCTGAAATAGTGTGTGTTATTTGATAGTGAGTTATATTGAATTTTTGGATAGGCTAGTGTATATATAATATAAGTTCTTGCTCCTTTTATTAGTCTCAATCTCATATTGAGTAGATAAGATCAGAGGCGGATCCCTTCAAGGGCTGGGGTGGGCCACGACCCATCCGAAAAAATTAAAAAATTCCATTCAGACTAACATTTAATTTTTTAATTTTTTAAACTTAAAGATAAAAGTTTTACCTACAGCCGTTTATTTTTTGGCTGTACATAAGGATAAAAGTTTAAAAATCCAAACACACCCCGTGTGAACCCGAACCATCTTTTTCCTTTCCAAATTTCCCAAGTCTTTGGATATTGCATGCAAGTGGCTAACTGTCTTGATGTCCTTGAAACAAAACACCTACTGTTTGTTTGTTTGGTTTTATATTGACAAAATTGGTTTTGTAAAGTTTATTTCGATTAAAAGTAAGTATAATGTAAAATAATTTTTATTTGAACACATTTTCTTAAAGTGAGTTAAACAAAAAATTTAAGTGTAAAATCACGGTTGAAATCAAAAGCTACAAATCTTAACTTTAAGTTAAAATCAATTATGAAAATAAAATCAAATTTTCAACTGAAAACATCCAAACATGTGAAAATAAATTTTACGCCTTCAAAATCAACGTTGGCATCGCAAAATAACAAAACTTCTGGCACTTGTCCTCTAAACAAAATCTTTTTGCACTTTTCTTATGCAGTTAAAGGGGACAAAAAGAGAGAAATTTGGCAGAAGAGAAAGTAACCCGGAGATTGAAAATGCTTGGGAGGGAACAAAATGAGTCACACAGACATGCATTTAACAGAAGTCACATAGTAAAACAAATTAGTAGTGAATTGAATCCAGGTCATTTGCATGCAACATGCATCGTTATTAAGATTTGAGAGTGACTTAAAGATTCTGCAATAATAATACGAACATTCTTAGCAGCCGCCCATAAGGACTTATATGCATATTTTTCGTATTTTGTGAATAAAATGGTCAAGGCAACATATGACTTGAGAGATTCTACAATAATACGAACAACTTGGTAAGAATATTCTCTTGAGAACATTACACGCTAATTAGAACTTTTTCTGTAAGCAATTATATAGAAATTATCATCAAAATATATTTCTAGTAGTTAAAAGTTTTGATTTTTTTTAAATGTTTCACTATTATTAGAGTAAGTATCTAATAATAAACTAAATCAACATAAAAAAATAATACAGTATTCTCATTCATTCATAAATACATGTTGCAGTTAACCACTCTCACCAAAATCGTTCTTATCATTTTATGAGCCTTAAACCATGTTTGAGAAAAAAGCCCCTTAAATAATAGTTCATAATTTTTTTCTTCTGACAAACGACGAATGTGACACGCATTAATTACGGTGGTTGACTTCTCAACTATGTTAACACCCCATGTTACCATAATAAATTGTTTTAAAATCCCAACTGTGCTGACAGCCCAAAACATTGTGTGTCAAATGCATCTCATCATATGTATTATTAATAAAAAAGGTAACAAAACCAAAAAAGTTGGGGGCCAAACCAAACCCAACAAATCTAAGTTGTAGGCATATCAAACGTATCTAAAAACACCAACCTTAATAAAACTAGGATATATAGATCACCATTGAGAATCTACAATTATTTTACAAACTATCCACAAAAAAAAAAAAAAGAAGCTTCACTTTTATCTGGAAGTCATAAGATTGCGATTTCTTCGAGCATTTTAAGATGTGAAATTATTTCAAATGTCTTCGATTTCTCAAATCAATTTTTCACAAAGGTAATTGTCATATAAACAACAATAAAAAATAGTTGATTCTTATGAATTTTTTATCAAATAATATGCGGTAATAAATATTATGTTAATTTAAATGTATTATGAATTCTTGATTAAATAATAAAATGTGTTCCAACCTAGTTGGGATGTCGGTGTTTCCTCTTGATGTTTGTCCTTACTCCTTGCTTAGCAAAAAAAATGTGTTCAATTCTTGACAATTTGAGTCTGTTTGTTTCAGCTTTAAAAATATAATATTTTATGTTAAAAGAATTTAGAGATTTTTTTAAAAAAATATAAAACTATTTTTGTTTGTCTGCTACCCATAAAAATTTCTTTTTAAAAAAAAAATAGTTTTAACCTGTACATGTGTTACCTCATTGTTTTTGAAAGAAAAAAAATTCAGAAAAGTTAATCCTAATAGCTTTTCATTTTAGGGTGAAAATAGATTTTTTTGATGAAATGATTTTTCTAAAAATCCTAAACAAACATTTATAAAATAAAAAAGTTATTTTTTTAACAAAAAACAGATTTATCTTATGAAAAAATCTAAACTAATGGGGCCTTTGGATTATGTCTCTTTAAATTGACACATTCATTTATGTCATTTTTAATATTTTGTCACTGTTTTAAAAAAATTAGTTAATCGCAACTCAAATTAGAAAATCTGAAATATAACAAATAAGCTTTGAATTATAAAATCGAAATGGAAAAAATAATCAATTTGAAGGTGCTTGAGAAGGGAGTAGGGTGAGAAAAGAAATTAAAAAATAAATAAAAAATTGAAGGTCAATTGAACTTAAGTATGTTGTAGTTTGGGGACTTTTAAGGTAATTTTACAAAAAAAAATGAAAAAACTTAAGCTGTTGGGCTTAAGTCTGTTGGGACTTTTTTATTATATATACACCACCATAAAATGCAAATTTACTATATACACCGCCTACAAATAATTTTTCGGCCCCTTATAGGGCTGGGCCCTAGGCCGTCACACCCCTGACATATGCCTAGGGCCAACCTTTCTTCTTACATGCCAAAGCAATATTTTGACCAACCATACTTTTAATAAGCAATATAAATCATTAAAAAAAGTTGATATTTTAAAAACATTCCATTCAAACTAGTCGAACAACATCTTTAACACTAACATTTATCTTTATGTATTAGTAAAAAAATATGTTCAAAGTAAGTTATGTGTATAGTACACATGATCAAAGTGTGACATGTATTTACAAACGGCTGAAATAGTGTGTGTTA
>Ga0315914_1012079_pt1 | contig 10083 bp, 2 predicted proteins | sample MpolenodulesMG_FD_203920 | JGI IMG/M metagenome (GOLD analysis project Ga0315914, IMG submission 203920) | Medicago polymorpha root nodule microbial communities from Los Angeles, California, United States - elongated nodules | ecosystem: Host-associated > Plants > Roots > Nodule | place: USA... | reverse complement strand
CCTATTTTTTCCTTTGTTAGCTCGCCATGGCGAGCTGGGCTGCTTGGGAGGCGAGTAAACATGTGGTTCTGCCTATTTTTGCCTTGTTGCACTTGGTTGCTTGTTTTCCATCTTTGCCCAGGTTCTTGAGTCATTTTCCTGCACAATTAGGTCAAGTAAGATACATAAAGCGTGAATGGATAAAATTCAATTAACTCTTGGCTTTTTTCCTTGATAACTTGCATAACAAGTTACAAAAAGTGCCATAAATCTCCATCAGAATTACTACTTCTTGGCACTTATCACAACTCATAGATCCGAGCCCAGAACTCCCCAGTGTTCATTTCAATATCAGATGATTGTTCCTCGCCAGAGATGCGCTTCAGGATGACGATGTTCCGGTCAAATGACCACGACCCATTTCTGATGACACTGTCCAGATCTCGTTTTGAAGAGAACCGAAATAGGAACAGGTTCTTGCTTAGGTCCTGAACTTCAACTGGATTCTTCAAACGCCAAGCATTCACAATCACCTGTTTAAAGATCCAGCCGCATTCTCAAAGATCTCTCCACTGCATTCCTCCACTCCATCCGCCTCAAAACCTTCATCTTCCTCCTCCTTAGTGAGAACCAACTTCTTCCAGCTTTCTATGATGTTAACAGACCGCCCCACACCACAAACTCCACACAAAAGGAGAGAAAAACTAGCAGATCTAGTGGGTAGAACCCATATGAGATGAGTATGGATCACAAGTAAAGAACCTGGTTGTGTTCTACCACAGATCCAAAGGGAAAGCTTGGGATTTGGTAGGGGGTTCACGATAAGTTTAGATAGAGAAAGTATGTCCTCTCTCTAGAAAAACACGTGGGCAATTATACAACTTTGTTAATTGCCATGAAAAATATGCAAAATAATTAGCCAATCATGTTGATAAATAAAATAATCAATGTAGTTGAAAAACTCATTAAATTGTGTTTTATAAAAATGAATAAAAGAATTTTACCGTGCACATAGCTTTGTGAGGAGTGTTATTTTTATTTTTTTTTGGAGAGATTTGTGAGGAGTATTATTGGCACTCTCTTTCTAACACTCTTTTCAGCATTCACACTTTTATTGGAGAAAATTCATGTGAATACCACACATTGAAAATGGATCTAATATAAAGTGGTAAGACCTACACGAGTCTCACTAAATAGGAGAGTGAGTGTTAGACAAAGTGCTAAAAAGAGAATGTTCCTAGCATTTATCTAACTTTGTTGATAAAGACAATCCATTATATATATAGGACTCATGTTCAAATTTCCGATTCTCCACTGATTCGCCTTAGATGTGAAATTCTAGTCACTCTTAAAAAGACTTTGTATTTAAGAGCCAAGGTAGTATCAACATGTTGAACTCCATTAATGTCACACTCGAGATTAATTTGGTAACAAAATTTGGATCATGTCATAGATTAATTTGTCAATAATTTAGTGTTATTGCAAAATTAATAGAAAATATGATATATTTGTCAAAATTACTGAAAAAATTATTAAATTAAAACAAAGTTAACTTATAAACTATTTTAGAAGATGTATTATAATTTGTCATAATGAGCTTAGTTCAATTGACATAGATTATATTATATATACAGAGATTGGGGTTATAACTTCGGATTTCTCATTTATTCAACTTATAAATTGAATTCTAACAATTAGACTACTAGGAAAAATAATAATTTTGATCGAATGTATTTATTTACTAATTCACAGGGATTTTTTGTTACAAAAGTATGGTGTTACTTTTTCCGGTGCTTATAATTTCGATTACCATTTTATATATGCATTCAAAATTATTTTTGTTCAAAATATTTAAGCCACGAGAAAATTTGTGAACATTGATTATTGACTTGATTCTTTTTTGGCTAATTCGGTTAGTTGTTGGTCGTCTTCACTTCTAATATGAAGACAAAACGAGAAGTAGAAAAATCCCAATCTCAATCAAACGTTTGTATAATTTCTACTCCTTTTTTTTCAAAGCCATAAAATGAGAATTAGACCAATTGTATGGCTGTTGTTTTATGTTTACAAGCAAGGAATCTTGAGGTCAAAAATGACTTTTTTTTTTTTTTTGTAGAGGTTAAAAATGAGTTTTATTTTGATTTTTTGTTTGGTACAATGATAATTTTGTATTAATTGTAACTACTCCTAATAACTGGGCACACCAGGCCATAATTTGGAGAGGAACGGGCCCACCTTGGGCTTACGGTCTGCACATGCAAGCCTTCAAATTTTACTTTGTACTTACCTTCTTATCGTTGGACTTTTACCACCTCTAAAATATTACGTAATATCTTTTGTACCTGCTGTAAATTTGTTACCTGCCCCGTGTCTGAATTCTGAACCACAGCGCTGACCAATTTTAACAGGTTACGGCATTTAAATTTAAAATTTTAAATGTCAATGGAATCAAATCCTAAGGATTAAGGAATTTGCAAAATGCAAGCATTCTACTTGTAGCCCAACATGGCCAACATATATTAATATTTATTTACATGTCGATACAACAAGAAAAATGTATTTATTTCATATTATTTTAGCTATTTATATTATTGTATTCCGGTAGATGTTTACATGTTTTATAAATGTAGTTCAATTGATAGATATCGAAAACATTTTATGGAAAGTCGGTGTTTGAAATTAGAGTTTAAACCCTAAATTCAAAAATCGAATTTAAAATCCGAGTTCTATGTCAAGATTCACCTTATTTTGTTTTCTTGAACTTTTAACACTTACAAATTTATATTTAATTTAACACACATTGAAAAATTCTAAATATTTTGACATGTTTATAATATTTCAAAAGCAGTTGCCAAAAAATTATTCGAAACTTGATAGAGACCTATTAATTGATCTAACAACCTAGAATAATACTGCAGAAAAAAAATATGATAGGACCAAAAGTCAAAGAAAATTTGATAACATGTGCCCTAATAGGAACATGTTAAAATATTCAATATAGAAATATTGTCTTTGTAAATCAAAGGTATCTTATGTGCTTTAAATCAAATGGTTAAATATATATCATTTATGTCACACTTTATTGATTTAAATATGTGTCATTTAGCCACAAACGCGCAATACCCTTATTTTATTTAGAATTTTACAATATCAACATATGGAATACTAATTAAAGGAATGCTACAACACTCACTTTTTATTACTTTCTCTAACACTCATTCATTTACTTGATGAAATCAATGTATGTCTCACCACATTGTGGGGGTTCAATTTTCAAAGTATAGACCCACAATGATTTAAACTAATAAGAGAGTAAGTATTAGAGAGAGTCTGCTGCAATAGAATGCTTGTGGTCTAAAGGAAATAAACAATAAACTAACAAAATAAATTACTCACTAAGGAGACTGAAATATCATCCTCGATCAGTACATCCGTCTCAAGAGGAGACTGCTCCCAAAAAAAGAGATCAAAATTATGCATGTATATACCAAACTTTGCTAGCTAGCCAATCAATGCAAGAAATCCACCTACCAAAATGATAAATTATTATGCAAGACAAAATTTAAATACCCACTAGCCTATAATATTATGCAGAAAAATAGTACAACATTGGTCATGCCAGTATGCCACAACACCGACGTATAACCTGTGGTGGATCAATAAAGAAAAGAAAATTTCTTAGAAAATTTTATATTTTATGTTGCCTTCTAATGTGCGTTTTAAAAGTAGACTCTTATATTTTTAGTAAATTTTAATAATCTTTTTTTTAGGAAAAAAAATTAGATCATTATTAGGTTATGACATAGGGATTAACGTTTTGTTAAAACCTCCAACGGTTTCGAATTTACTTAAGAGATTAAGGGGTTGTCACTTGCGGAGAGAATTCTAGGTCAAGAGATTGGGTATAATTACTTTGTTAATCTGTCGTTGAACTGGATAATCATTGATTGGACCAGGAATGCAAATTATCATAAGAGAACGCTAGAGGATTCGAAAGTCTACTCTTGATCATAATTCTCTCTAAATTTCTAAAACCTATCTTTTATTGTTTTTAATCCGTTTATGTTACAAAAATCAACTCAACTGCCTAGGGCACTACTGAATTTAATACATCATTTATTTTAACGCTTTTGCCGAATAGAAATTGAAACAGTCCATGTGGATACGAACTTATAAATTTTATTACTTCGATATATTTTTAATACACTTGCTAAAAGTTCATCAAGTTTTTGGCACATTTGAACAATTATTGAGAGGTCTAAATTGGCATGACCAATGGTAAAAACCTCCGTCCCTAATTATAGGGCCCTTTTAGAAAAATAACGGTAATTAAAAAAATTGAAAGTAATAATAAATATGTTTGTAATTGCTATTTTTTTTTACAATTTTATCCTTTAAGAGATAGGGTTAGTGTATTCAATATAATATTTAATGCTGATTGAAGAAAAATATATAAAATAAATAGAGATGTGTTGGTAAAGAATTAATTAATGTACTTGGAAATACCAAATGAGTCTTATAAAAAGAGACAAAAAAATATCTTAAAAGGGTCTTATATTTAGGAAGAGAGATAGTATCTTTGAAATTGTGTCTTGCATGCATATTACACTCAAATTCAACATATTTAAATTTGAAAGATTGACAAAAATGATTGTACAAGTGCTTCAAAATATAATAATTCATAGATAAGTAATACAAAGCCATTAAATCTATATGAAAACAAAATTGGAGAAAAAGTCTCCGTGAGCTTAACTTAGTTAGTAGAGAAAAGTCTCTTTGAGTTTAACTTTCTATTGGTGTAACTAGTCTACTTGACCAATAGAAAATGGAAGAAAAGAAAAAAGGTTAAATGAAGTGATTTTCTATTTATTTGAATAGAGGTAAAAGAAAGAAAAAGATGTTAAAATTTCTTACATTTCATATGGTCCATCAAAGAAGGATCCATCCCAATTACTTTAATACTTTTTCTCCAAAAATGATGAGAAGTTTTTTGGTATATAACTCTACTCTTTATTCATTTTTGTCCATACTACTCTAACCTTTTTTTAACAGATACTCCTCCCTTTATTTTCACTTCAATTAAAGGTAAGTGAGTTCAGACTATTTATAGGTGGTTCAATTCGAAGTCAATTGATCATTTCATTATTGTCTAAAGTTTTATTCAAATTTTGGAATGACAAAGTTGGACCTCAAGATCATCTCATGTTGGTATGTGTGGGGTACAAAATCAAAAGGTATCCACTTATGACTTAATTATTAGGAAAAAAGTACCACTGAGGTTGGACTATAACTATGGATCATATATATCATGCTTTCTAAATAGTTCTACATTAAGATTGCATCGTAATTTTATTGATCTTGTCGGACAGCAATTGCAACCCAGAGATGACCTTTTTTAGACAAATATATTTTATCACACAAATTTTTAAGATTTCAAAATACTTACGATTTATAAGATTTAAAAAGGTCCTGTGAATTTTGTACACAAATTAAAAGTAACAAAAGAGCGGCTGAGCGGGTGAAAAAATCTAATAAATAAAGTTTATGGTTTGATCATGAAAGAAAATAACCTATAAATATTTTAACAACAAAGCATTCTAACTTCATATGTTCTCTTAATTAGCATTTCTTTATATATATACACACACTATACATATACATGCATACTTGTCCTCAAATAATTAACATTTTCTAATTCCTTCTCTTTAATTGAGATCTAAAAGACTATTATTTTTGGATTAAATACTTGTAGATTTTAAAAGACAATGTAAGAGTATAATGACTTGTAACGTTTTAAAATACTTTTAAAATCAACATTTAAGATTCGCAAAATAAAAAATTGTTTTTTATTTTTTGATTAAGTAAGTTTTTAGTCCCTATAAATATAGCGAATTTCGTTTTTAGTTTTCATAAAAAGAAGTGACATGTCATGGTCCTTATAAATTTTTTCAATTGTAATTTTAGTTCTTGTTAAATTAAAAATTGTATAATTATGCATAAACTTTTAAATGTTTAAAAGATTTTTATAGACATGTTAAGAATATGGGCAAATTACACTAATCTCCTTTGAGGTTTTTCTAAATAGCACAAACATCTCCTCTAGTTTTTAATTAAACATTAACCTCCCTTATTTTGTTGTTAAATTGACAAGCACCTCCCTTCCACGCTAACGGTGTTCTCTTTCACTGGCTTTAGTGGAACAAGAAGAAACATAACATCTCATGACAAAACGGCTTAATCGGTGTACCCAATCTCAGAGAAAACTAACAACCATCAAACAATTCATTAATACTTATCATTCGATCAGGCCACTACGATTAATTTATGCGGATCCAAGGCACACACTGAAGCACATTTATTTTGTTGATTTTTCGATTATCCAATTGACCCCAAAAAAATTACACTTCCATTCATCCTAATAAACTGGAACCCATTTAATCCTAAAAGACAACACATCAATCAAATATTAAAGATTTAAGTTTTACCAATAGTACATGCAAAATACATAAGAATTATTGTTTAAAAAAATAATCAACATAGTAAAAGGGGTTGTGAACTGATGAAGAAGAAAAGAGGAAGTAGGTGTAATAGAAGAATGGCATATGGAGATGTGGTGAAACTAGTGAAATAAAGGATATTTTTTACATTTTGCTGAGGTTACTAGATCCACTAGAATCAGAGAAGCTTGATAAGATTTCCAGGGTAAACGTTTGAGCGAGAGAGAACACATCTCTCTAACCCTGGAAATGTTTTATTTTTTTTGTTAAATCTAACGGAAGTTTAATGGTGTCAAAATCAAGGGAGGTTAATGAGTTTTGAAAATTAGAGAGGGTGTTTGTGTTGGTTAAGAATACTTCAATGGAGGTGAATGTAATTTACTCTAAGAACATTATAAAAAAACTATTTTACAGAAAATTATATTTTTTTAAAAATCTAACGAATTAAATATGAATTTTTTAAATACCAAAATTCCAAGAAAAAATTAACGCAATTTTGGACCTAAAAATCAAATTTTGAACTCATTTTTTATGGAGGAACTTATTATAATGTTCTAAACAAGTATGTATAAAATCATTCAAAAGAATTTAAACATAATTAAACAAATTTTAATTTAACAGGGAGTAAAGCTATGTGTTGATTTTTTTTTTAGGGACCAAAACATGACACTGTTTTTTATGAGGACTAAAAATTAAATTTACTATATTTATAGGGACCAATAAATTATTTAACCCTTTATATTTTTTTATGTTGTTCAAAGGAAAATAATGGTCAACGATTGACAAAGAAAATATAAAAATACCACGAACATTTTTTTTAATATTCTCTTTAATATTTACTCTCTTATCATGTGAAATTTATGTAAATCCTACTATTTTGTGTATATTCATTTAAAGTGTGGGCTTCACAATGATTTATCTCAATAAAATAATGAATAACTGAAGAGTGTTGAAAGATAGTATAACTAACACTTCTCAAGAAAAAAAATAGCTAGATATTTCTACATAAATAGCTTGGATGAAGTGAAAAACAACAATATCACTTGTGGGATTGTTCATGAGACAAGAGAACATTGAAGAGACACGAGAGAGAAATAAAGGCATAAAAGAAATAATAAAAAAGTGCTCATTATATATATGTTTTATGGATAGAGAATAGACCGACCATTCATAAGAGTGCTAACTGATGCATAATTGCATGTAATGCAAAATAGATAGCCTCAAATTTTATTTTTAAGTTTAGATAACCTCAACTTTAGATATGTGTATTTTTTATGAATAGAATAAAATTTACAAGATCACATAGGAAATTTAAAACGCTTTTTTCTCAATGGCGGCATGACCCTTAAAAGAAGGGATAGTGGCTCCCTTCGTAAGGGATACTCCAAAGATTAGTGGGTTAAACTAAACAAAACCCCATTGTAATTAACGTAATGCAGTGCATCGTTGTTTGGTTTATTTATCTTATTAATCTTTTGTAGTAGGATGCACAGAAGACTCCGCAGTTGCATAATCATCAAGGGAATCATCACCACTGATATGATCAAGGACGAGAATAAATCCCATTGCAAAAGCAGCATCAAAACCAGGTTTAACACAAAGAGAGAACACTTCCTTCCCAAGCGTATTACCTGTAGTTGGGTCCACTTTACGATAAATCTCAGCCACAATTTCCTTCATCGTGTTAAAAACTTTGCAACCACGTTGAGAGAAACACCCTTCGATATGGTACTCCTCACCTGAGTTATCATACACCTCCACTGTCACTCCCGCACGTGGTCGTCCGATCATTGATGATCTCTTCACGCTGAAGGTTGGTTTATCACCTTCCATTTTTTCACCTTTAAAGCCTTCCCACCGTTGATGCAGACTCGGCCTCTATTTTGCAAAATAGTAGTCCACTCAAGTTCATGAAATGTTCTATCATGCACAAATAAAATAAATAGATGTTGAAACATGTAGGGGTTTGCTTTTACCGTTCTTTCAATAAATTTCATCATTGGATCAAATGAAATATAAAGCGACTTATTTGATCTAATGATTTTTTTTTTTTTTGTATAATACAATATTATTTTACTTGTGCATCATAAAATTAGTTTGAAATAAATTAAGAAATCACTCTACTTCGAAAATTATATTATAATCATTCTCCAATAATACAACATATACAATGTTTTTAGTTGAAATAGTATAATTACGAATGTAGGGTCTCGTGCATAACATGCTATCCTATGTACGAGTAACCGTGGACTTATGAACAATTATATAAAAAATATATAGTTAATAGAATTTATATATAGCAAATGAACCAATGATTATTTTTATTTTTTTGATTACAAACCAATGATTATGTTTGTTGATAATAATCATTGGAAAGACCAATGATTATGATAAAAACAACCTTAAATCTCAATAACGTTTACAACATTTTTTGAAGAAGAATAATGTTTACAACATTGAATTCGATTTGCTAAGTGGGACTCAGTATAGAACAGAAACGAACAAGTAGAAGAAGAAAAAAAAAGGAAAGGTATATATATAGTAGGTGGCGGCGGCGTACCTTCCGGTGAACGGTGAGGAGGCAACGGCCTTGGGGATCCATGAGAATCAGCTCATGTAGGTCCCGAGAATCGGGTCCATATGAGTCGACACGGAAGGCGACTTGACCGTTGCAATCATAGACGGTGAAACCATCACCGGCGAAGAAAAGAGTGGTTTTGAGAACTGTGTAATGAATCTCTTCTTTGAAGATGTATCCTTCTTGCACCACTAACTCTTCTTTCATCTTTTTTGCGGCTGAGTCAGAATCCATACAAAGGGTCATGTAATATAGAAAATGGAAGTGGAAAATTGAAGCTAAGCTTTTGTTGCTTTTGGCATGTGAATGTGAATTATGTTGTGGGTTTCGTATTATTTGTAACGTTAAAGAAACAAAGTGTACTAACTAATCTTTGACGATATCTATTTATATACCCCACTTTGTTTTATTTTTTTTAACTCATATGTTGAGTCATAAGAGAAGTTCAACTTCTTCAAAAAATAAAATAAAATAAGAGAAACTCAAAGATCATCACGCTAACAACAACCATATAAAAAGAATTTAAATTTAAGATAATATCTTTATCCTAAACTCTAAGTACGGTGTATATGAATCATTTTTTCATTTATATGTTGGTCAACATTTATTTATTTTTATCTGATCGAGCCTTTTAATTCACATTTGGAATCAACTTGATCAATTGTTTATTAAGTGGGGTATAAAAATTGATACATGCATGGATATATGGCATGGCCATCTCCACGTCAAATGTCGTAAGCAAAAAGACGCGACAAGATTTTTTTTGATATAAATACGACAGGAACTTTTTGGGTGAAGTTTCAAACTTCATAATTTCCTTATGATTGAATAATCAAATTCGGGTGGATTCTAAGGTGAGGGAGCAATCAAGTCCCTCACCGGTGTACCACTTACATTATACTATTAGATCTATTAAAATAAATTAAAGGCTGAGATTTGTTGGAAATAAAAAATGAACACCTATGTCTTCTCCCATCCAATCTTTGTTCTTTTTGATTTGATCCAGTGCCCAAACCTTCATTGTGTGCT
>Ga0315914_1012077_pt1 | contig 10083 bp, 5 predicted proteins | sample MpolenodulesMG_FD_203920 | JGI IMG/M metagenome (GOLD analysis project Ga0315914, IMG submission 203920) | Medicago polymorpha root nodule microbial communities from Los Angeles, California, United States - elongated nodules | ecosystem: Host-associated > Plants > Roots > Nodule | place: USA... | reverse complement strand
CTATGAAACACGACTTCATCTATGATGTTTCGTCAAGAAAACAATTGTGGACATTGATTGTGAGGGTTGTTCGTGCTTGGTTTGTTCAAGACTACAATAATAAAAAAAACTACCATTTTTCTTGGAGTTGGTCCTAATGGATCGAAAGGTTCTTTTTCATATCGTTTTAGTTTTTTTATTTTGTATTTTTTTGTTTAAAGTATAGTGTTTTAATCTTTGTTATCTAAGTTGATCGAATTGGTGCGTATATATGAAAAACATTGATCTACAAGTTCAAGGAGCAGCTCCTAGAGGGAATGGTGTTCACGGTTTTCTCATTTGACGTTGTTTGCAACAGTGGTTCGTATAGACCATCACGCATCGAATACAAACTGAATTTCACAATCAACACAAAAATCAAACTCTCTAAAACTGCAATATAACATTTTTATATAACATTAGGAAAAGGTATATTTTTTTAATATAACATTTTTGCACGATTCATTTATTGAATACATTTTTTTATTAAATTATAATTTTATTGACAAATAGTTTTTATTACAGCTTTCTTAGTGCAAATACAAATTTTCTTGCATCGAATTTGATTCAGTTACCAGATTCATCTCGCATACGTGTAAATGAGGAGTTTCTCAAACTTACTCCTAGGACCAGTATTGAGGAGTTAAAGAATGTTAATAAGGTTTTTTGTTTTATTAGCGATCTATCTTGATAAAGTTTGTACGTCTTTTAATATAATTTTATTTTGTATGGTGATGCAGGGCACCTCTTTTATTGTCTTGTGAAAAATCATTAAGATTATCAATGAGGATGGATGGTGGTACACCACTTGCTCATGCAACAATAAGGTATATGCTGATTCTAACATGTACTTTTGTGAAAAGTGTGATCGTCATGTTGTGAGTGTCACGCCTAGGTATATGCTAACTTAAATTTGTTGATTTTTTAATTAGCGTAAAGCATTACCCTTAAGTTTGTTATTAACACATCAAACCGTTTGATCCAGGTTCAAAATATAGATTCGAGTAGTTGATGACAGCGGAAGTGCACTTTTTGTTTTATTCGATCGAGATGTTTCTGGATTGCTTAATAAATCATATTCTGACATTATTGAGTCCAACAACATTGTCGTAAGTATTTTTTCAACCTTTTTTACAATACAAAGCTCTAATATTATATTTATTTTGGAAATGTATAATTGTACACAAACAATAATTAACAAATGTATGATACTTTTATTCTTATGATATTTTGGCAGGGTGATCCATCTCATGATTTACCCAATGAGATTGCACAATTAGTTGGTACCGAGTCATTAACAATGGAATTACTATTTTCAATTGAATAAATCAATATTGTTATATGTATTGACCCTTAAATGAAAAAACATTTTAATTTTCAGATTATCTATTTACTTCTGTTTTGAATTTACATAAATTCTAAAATATATATAAAAATTAAAGGCCGTTTTTTATTTCAAATAATTTTCTTCTATCAAAATGAATTATATAACCTTAAAAACTAATTACTACATTTAAAATTATAATTAATAGGTAATTGTAATTGTGTAACGAATCAAAATTCAAAATATAATTTATTCAAGTTATTTATTATAATTTTGTAACCTGCCAAATTTTTAATGTACCGTATAAATGTTAATTGAAACGCCTATTAAATTATTAATTATCTGAATGTAACCGACTTAGTATTTTATGAAAAAAAATCATTTGAAATTCAAAACGGCTTTTGTATAATAATTATCATTTAGCATGAATTAAAATTTAGGAGATTAATTTTAATTATTTTATTAAAATTATCTGAATGCCAATCCATCTTATTATTTTAATTATTTGTCAATTAATTTTGAAGAGATATCGATTTGAATGTACTCTTTTTCTATCTTTTGATGAATTTAAATGATCGTCTCTGACAATTTTGTTGGCAAAAGTTAAGTTGTTCCTAGGTAATTATTTATAACTATCAACTTGATTATTTTTTTATAATTGCATTTGAGTAAATTTGAAGTTAGAAATTTTTTTATAATTGAAATCCGAGAGTATTGTGATTAAATAAAAAAATGTAAAAATTTTATTCTTAGTGGTAGATTAAAACATAGGTAATCATACATGTTTAATGTATTGACTAATAGCATTTTTATTGAAGGAAAAATATTGTGGTTAATTATTGAAATTGACCTTGTAATATATGCGAAGTCTGAAAAATGACCAAGTAAAATAAAAAAAACACATTCTCACCCTATAAACTGATATCCTTATTATTTTTTACCTTGTAATATAGTTGAAATCCAAAAAAGCTACTTAGAGGTTGAATTGTTTCATGATTTTTTGTCAGGCATGTTTAGCACGTTAAAATATGACTTTACACAAAAAAAATTATAATTTTTTAAATATGGACAAATTAATATTGAATTTTTAAAGCGCCAAAAACTCAAAAACAAAACAACGAAAACCCTAACCTAGAAATCAAATTTCGAGTTGATTGTTTGCAAAGACATCTATAGAAATACCTAAAAAGGATCTGCAAAGTTTCGTAACATTTCAAACACATTTTGATTTAATTTTATTTTTCAACCAAAACGTGCAAACTTGCAATTTTATTCCAAGTAAGCGTGTACTCACGGGTCAAATCTGTTCCCTAATTTTGTAGGTATGATTAGAACAACATAAGAACCTTCACTATGAAATTATGAAGTTTTTAAATGAGATATAAATTAATTAAGAATTGTTTAAGAAATTCATAATTATGGAAAATAAAAATTCATAATAAATTCGTTCCTAGTCGGAAAAAAAATCTATTTTTTTATGTTAAACCATGATTTAACTTCCTAAAGATACCTGAAAAAAATCATGAAAAAAGATCACTTTTTTGGACCACGCGTATATTATAAGGTCAAAAATAAAAAGAATCTCAAATTACAGGGTTAAAATATGTGGTTTTTTATTTTACAGGGCCATTTTTCAAACATCACGTATTTTACATGGTCAATTTAAACAATTACCCCAAAATATTAATACCTATTGACTCGTTTGAAATAAATGCGTATCGACTAACTTTATAGAATTTAAAGGACCTCTAGTAAATAAAAGCAATTAGTTCCACTTTCTCCTTCAAAAAAAAATACTCACGCATCTTTTAACAAAAGAATAGTGTCCTTTTAAAAGTATGTAAGAATCTATTATAAATTAAATGTTGAAACAAAATGAGTTTAACGATATCTCTTAAAGTTTTGATGATAACAAAGTATTAAAAGTTCAATTGGATATGCTAATATTTGTTCAAGTGTTCATGACTATAGACTAAAATTTATGTCTTTAAGCAAAGCGTTGGATCTGGAAGAACAAATTAGAGCAAATGAATTTTCAAGTGAAGCTTAGTTGCAAGTCAGAATCTGAAGAAGTAAGAGTCTGAAGACCATCTAAAAGTTGACTGTCAGAGTCTAAAGTTCACTATGAGTCTGAAGTTCCCCCATTGTGTTTTTTTCACCTTCAATAAATACATAATAAAAATAAGATACATTCATGGGTTCTAGTATTTAAAAAAATTACAGGCCTATAGCTATTGCAAACTTCAAATTCAAGCTAATATCTAAGATTCTGGCGGATAAACTCTCTTAGTTTATGCCAGCTCTTATATCAACTCAGTGATGTGTATTTTCCGCAAGTGCACGGTTTTATCAGAGTAGTAAAAATTATCGTTCCAACAGAGAATTGTTGTAAATTTTGATTCTCTTTTCAATTTGATTAGCTGAAAGATTAAAGTTTGAAAAGTTTAGATTTTGATTGATGTAAAATAATAATAGTAAAAAGCGACTCGGGATTATTGGTTCGTCATAATGACAAACCTTTCACAATCCAACCTTAATACCTAAACCTTATGTTAAATCTATTTCTAAAGACCGGTTTCTCTAAAGCATATCAAGGTTTCTCTCAAAATCAATGAGTGTGTTTCAATAACAACCACGCCTATTTTCATGGTTGATCGTCATTGAAACCCACTAAGAGCGAAACTTTAAGGTCTCAAGGTTTACTATACTATTCTCGTGTTTCGTAACCCTTGTCTAATCTCACATGTCTAATACTAACCTTCTTCTTTCGATTCTTCGGTTAATATTTGAAATAAGAATGGTGAGATTAGATTAGAAAAATAGATTCACATAAAATTAGGGTTCTAGACTTGGTTTGATAGGATTAGTTCATTAGACTCAACCAACAATCCCAAGACAAAGAAGTCTACTCACTCATGTTCATCGTAGACAAGAAGATTGGGGAGAAGGAGAAGAACATGAAAGTAAAAGTGCAGAATTTTAAAGAACAAGAAAATAAGAACGAGCAAATAAGAACTTTTATTCAAAGAAATAGATGTCACATAAAATTCCCAAGAACAAAATATGAATTATACAAGTCTGATGACTTCTCTATTTATAGCTAAAGGAACAACATAAAATTGCACTAAATCAGAGCATAAATTTGTACCAAATGTGCACATAAATATGCACCAAATCAGCACATAAATATGACAGAATTTCCCTCTTTTTAGCTTTCTTCTCAAACAAGCTTTAATCATGCATCTTAATCCATTCTTTTGCTCAAAGACTCGATCTTTCATCATATTTGATCCTGAAATAAAAACAAACAAATTTGAAGGAAAATAGTTCTAAAAACAAACTAAATTCTATGAAAATAAATACTTAAGAACCATTAAATTATTGACTTATCAAACTCCCCCATACTTGAATCTTTGCTTGTCCTCAAGCAAAAGGCATAAACATTAGCAGCATCAACAACATTAACAACACATTAACACAAATTAAAAACTTTTGTTTCCTCCAAGGCTTTGTTTCCAGCGTACACTAATCACAACTTGAAGTATTTCTCATGAACCCATTCAACCCAACAACAAGTTTCAAGTGAGTGTGTGGGTGTAGTCCAGCTTTTTCTTGCGCCTGTGTAAGAGATATTATAAGGAAACAGGTTCTAACCTTAACATTAAACCAACCGAGAAAAGTTCTTTCTTCATTTCATATAAGAGAGGTGGGAATCATTTTGACAATTATAATTAATAAGGAATCACATAAGCTACTTTTAGTTTCCAGGATGACAACACCTTCTGTGGTTCACCCGCGACCCAAGATTTATCGGCCATGAGAAACCTGAAAGGCAAGGAAGGAAAAAAGTGAATCCAACAATCAGATCCACCCTTCCTTCACCTATCAGATCGACCACGGCGAGGAAGAGATTGAACTTCTTCACATAAACGATCTAAGAGGGAAAAAGACCATAAGCCGACACGTACCCACGGAAAAAACAAAAGGGGATTCTCCCTGAAGCGAAGAAACCCCCTTTTTTCCGAACCAACGACGGGTCGAAAGCTTCATCAACTGAAACTCGACCCATCACCAGTGGTTTTCTCCCTCCAAAAAACTCAAAGTACAACACTCGCAAAGGTTTAAAATCCTAACACTCCTCAGACGTAGTGGAAACCACCAAACAACAGTGGCAACCACCACAACAGAGTAATCCTAAAAGCATGCAAGATTACGGTTTTTTGACACAAAAACTACAGTAATCGAAACCCTACAACAAACAGAAGAAAGAAATGAAGAAATGATGAACCTGTGTTGAGACTAAAAGTCTGGAAGTTGTTGATGATGAGGTGAAGGATCAAGCAACACTTGAAGTCTCGAAAGAAACTATGTAAATTTGAAGTTGCTAAAAATGAAGAAGTGTAAAGTGTTCCAAACAAGCGTTTGGAACGTATTTATACTCCTTTCGCAACCTTTCAGAAAACAGGCAAGCGCGATCCAGTACAACCCTTCACATGCGACTCTTCATTAACAAAGCAAAGCAACGCTCCAGATTGTCTCAATCATCGCATCCAACTGTTCTGATTAGATTTTGATGGTTCTCAAAAGTCATGATTAGATCAACGGTCTTGATAACGTCTTGGAAATACAACTCGAGACGCCATCAAGGTGCTAGGTACTCAAGTACTTCCATAGCCTTTACACGTGGCAGTCAAAGACCAACGATCATGTCCCCTCAGTCTCATCCTCAAGACATGGGCATTAATTGTTGAATGACACACGACAAACTCTCTGACGAGGGAATCTTTCTCACTTCTGACCAACATGGGCGAACACAGAAATACCGAGCACACTCTTGAAACATGACAACCTCGGCACAACATGGCGAACAAACAAGAAGGGTCAGCGAGCATATGTCCACACATATATCGCCCTCGACCCCGAGCGCAAAACATCCACAAGTGCTAAGTCCCAAGATATGCCCGTCTACGCCGAGTACGAAGACCGCCCATGACGAATTACAAACAACATCCCCTTAACTGAACTTCCCAGTTCCGTCATGGGAACATCCCAACATATCTCTAAGACCTCCGCGGTCAGTTCCCTCGCCACGACTTAAGTCATCACTCTTAGACCAGAGAAACGACTTGGGGGGGCTACTGTTCTGGATCGGTCAAAGATCTGGGTTTAACTACTTAGGCCCAATAACCAAACCAAGCCCAAATGCTGCATTTGGAAATATACTCGCAAAACACACCTTCTCTGCGAGGGGGTACTCGAAGCAACTGAGACTTGTTCAAACGAACAGTAACGTCTCTTTACCCATGTTCCCGCGAATATCTCACCGGCGGTTACACTTCTGTTGATTTCGTAACTGCCGGACACATGTGTGCCTTACAACGGCTCTGTATTCACCCACCTCTATAAATAGGAGGCTCCTCACAACCTCCAAGGTAGAATCTCTTTCACTCTCAAACCCTCAAACCCCCCATTCTGAACTCTAGTGACTTGAGCGTCGGAGTGTCTGCAGGTACACACCCCGCATTCGGTCCAACGCTCACCAGAAGTATAAACTACCACCGTAAACTACCACATTCAACCAAGCACCGGCAACCACCTTCTGATCAGGTACGATCATATATAATTGTCAAAACAAATATGACTACACGTTTTACTAGGGTTTCCTAGATGGAGCGCCGCATCTATACGTCCATCAACAATCAGGTACGTAGAAAATGACTTCCCTAATCCCTAGGATGTGGATATTTTGAATTCTGATTAGCATAATAAACTACTTGTGTGTCATATAGTTTTTGACTTCCATTAATCTGAAGCCATGGATCCTTCGTTTATCCAAGTGGACTCGGGACTTCAACTCTTACTCGCAACGACAAACTCATGTCCAAGTTTGGAATCATCTCTTAGATTTACCGCAAGAGTATTGGCGTGAGAGAACTCTATTTGAACTTTTTGGTGCCATTGGCACACCTTTGACAGTTGATGTTGCTACACATAATCAATTTTTTGGTCATTACGCTCGCATCTTGGTTGGTGTTCTTCACTTCATGTTTCTTAAAATTGCTTCTTCAAAATCAAGCACCGATTTCCTCTTTAATCTTAAATTTAATGTGGTTATTTAAACTTTATCATAATTTCTTAGGTATAAAAATTAAATTTTAATTGGTTATTTGAACATTTTCATAATTACTCTAGTCGCAAAATGTAGTAAATGTTCCAATTTTTAGATCGTAATTGGACTTATTGAGTAATTACGTAACCATCATAGAGTCAACCATGAGATCATGCACATAAACTACAATTGATTACAATTATTGAAGATTTTGGTTTTGTGTTTGACTATAGTTATTGACATTGATGTATATTTTATTAATTGCCTTATGTACCGTACATGTATATAGCTGAAGCATATCAATACTCTTTTAATGTATTCGGTCATCTCTATCCATAAATAGAGAGGGTAATAAAACTTCTCAATACAATTCAAAATCATTTTATTATACTCTCTATAGGGTTGAGATTGTTTGTAGTGAAGATTATGTTGTTTTAGATTTATAGGTGAATGAACGAAGAAGGGGATCAAAACAAAGATCATGTGTGTCATGCATTTTTAACTGGACTTTGATCTTGACCGTGTATTTTGATCTAACAGTTGATATTATTAGGAAAAAATATATATATACTTTAGTATCTTTCACGTAAGTTTCATTTTTTCTTTATTCATATAGATTTTGACACTTCACAACAAACGACCGTGAAAAACTGCAACTTATATGTAATATATTTGATTTGATCGTCATTATTTCAATTGTGAAAAACACAAGAAAGCTACATTTCAGATGTAGTATTGTTTACAACCATTAATTCAACACTTTTCCAAGGCATACAATTATCGAACGCTCCTGTTCCATCAGAATCCATACACCCACCACCTTTATTCATTCTCCATTTGCAATTTTTGCATTTATCTCGTTTGAAATCATAAATGTCAATATAATGAAGTTGGGGGCTTTCTTTCCATGTAAAACTGCAGAAGAATAATGTTCCAGTCGGAAATCTTGGCTTGAATGAAAACACGTAACTTTCTTTAAGCTTGAGTGTGTGAAACCCTAGATCGTCTTCTTTCGATTTACAATGAAGAGTGATATCTGTGGGGTATGGATCTTTTTGTACACCATTGATGATTGTAACTGTTACTCTACTATAAAGACCAGAAGTACTCTCTCTAGCCTCAATTGCGAGTATTACAAGTATCAGGATTGAGAATTTTAGCGTAATTGGATTTTGATATGCCATACCTAAATCCACAATACCTGCAAGGCATATATCAATCATAATTTATAGAACTTTAAAAATCCTAGCCTAGCTCCTTTTCCATTTAAAAAATTAATTAAAAAAACATATTCTACAATAGGAAAACAGATATTATTTTCAAAATGTATGAAAATTAACATTATCTCAAAATATATTAATATTTAGTCTAAATTGACTATTGACTCGTTTGAAAATAAATGTGTATTTGACTAACAGATCTTAGTCAACAAGAAAAGATAAATTAAATACATAAATATAAGATAAATTAATCTCGAATAAATTGTCAGCAAAAAAAAGTAATATCCTTTTCTTTTTAAATAAATAAATACTAATACCTTTTTTTAAAGGAAAAACTTAATACCTTTTGACTCATTTGAAAATAAATGCGTATTGACTAACTTGAAAGAATTCAAAGGACCTCTAGTAAATAAAGGCAATTAGTTCCACTTTCCTTAATAACAGCTCACGCATCTTTCTCCTTAAAGAAAAATAAAAAAAAACCATTTTTTTTTTTGTGGTCGGGTCTTACCAACTGAGCTAAGTTCACGAGGACACTCACATATTTTTAACAAAAGAATAATGTCCTTTTAAAAGTATGTAAGAATCTATTATAAATTAATTAATAGGTCTTGTTAACCGGTGCCCTCAGGGCAATGGTTAAGGAAACCAAAAGTAGTATATTTCCATTGAAATCAACAATATTTTTACTTTTAAAAAGTTAAATTCTTCACTTTTCACCATTTCACAATACAATTTTTCTATTTTTGTCATCTTAATCAATGCTCCAAGGGCACTCTTTAGCATTTCCTTTAATTAATACATCAAAAAATATGATAAATTAATGGGTTCTACTATTTAAAAAAAATATTAACCAGTGTCCCTGAGATATTCTTTAAGCACTTTTAATAGTGTATTTTTTTTTGAAAATTAGTGTATTTAATGCATCAAAGTTTTAAAAAAAGTCATATTAAATACTACTTCCGGTCTTTATTTATAAAAACAATTATATTTTTATATTTATTGTATAATTGATGTATTTAGTCTAGAAATAAACCGGATACATCAATTATTCGATAAATATAAAAAGTGAATTGTTTCTTATAAATATGACCGAGAGAGTATATAATTTAACTTATAGAATTTTATTAAAGATTAATTTTGATACATAATTACTGTAAAAAGAATTTACATTACCACCCAGAACTCACCGTTTTTATAAATTTAAGATACATATAATTAAGCCGTATAATTTATTTTTTTTGAAGAAGCTAAAATGAGATATATTACCAAAGAAAAGTGTGCCTCCTAGTACAAGGTGTACCAAGGGAGAAACACAAAGTCTGAACAATATTTACAAGGGAAATGAAAAAATATACAAAAGTAAAAAGAAAGGAACTATTAACCTATGCCCAGCATGGTGAACGGACTCA
>Ga0315914_1012076_pt1 | contig 10085 bp, 8 predicted proteins | sample MpolenodulesMG_FD_203920 | JGI IMG/M metagenome (GOLD analysis project Ga0315914, IMG submission 203920) | Medicago polymorpha root nodule microbial communities from Los Angeles, California, United States - elongated nodules | ecosystem: Host-associated > Plants > Roots > Nodule | place: USA... | reverse complement strand
GTAACTTTCATTTCTTCCATAGTAGTTAGCTTGCTTCATCATGAATACCATTAGAGATGAAGAAAAGTCACTTCATATAGTAATGTTTCCATGGCTAGCCTTTGGTCACATGATTCCATACCTTGAACTAGCCAAACTTATAGCACAAAAGGGTCACAAAGTTAGCTATGTTTCTACTACAAGAAACATACAACGCCTCCCTAAACTACCACCAAATGTAGCTCCTCTCATCAAATTTGTGAGCCTTCCATTGCCAAAAGTTGATAACCTTCCAGAAAATGCAGAGGCCACTACAGATATTCCTTATGACGTTGTACAACACCTGAAAAATGCCTTTGACAAACTTGAACAACCTTTCACTCATTTCCTTGAATCTTCTAATGCTGATTGGATTTTGCATGATTTTGTTCCTTTTTGGTCGGGTTCTGTGGCATCCCAATTAGGTATAAAATGTGTTTTTTTCTCCATTTTCACTCCACCGTTCATGGGCTTTATGGGACCGGTTCCAGTTCTCTTGGGTAACGACCCGGTTCGAACAAAGCCCGAGGACTTTATTGTTTCTCCGCCGTGGGTTCCCTTTCAGACTACTGTGGCATACCGTTATTTTGAGATCATCAAGACCATGGACATTCTCTCCGACAATGACTCAGGTTTTTCTGATGCGTTTCGCTTTTGTTCATCAATTCAGAATAGTGAGTTCATTTTGATTCGCGGTTGTACCGAATTTGAACCTGAATGGTTTCAAGTGATCCAAAATATTCATAACAAATTAGTTCTTCCCGCCGGTCAGCTCCTTAGCACGGAGTTTGAAGGCGGCGATGTAAACAGCACATGGTGGTGGATGAAGGAGTGGTTAGACAAGAAACCAAATGGCACGGTGGTATATGTAGCTTTTGGTAGTGAAGCAAAACCAAGCCAAGGAGAGGTGAATGAGATAGCTTTAGGGTTAGAGAAGTCAAATCTTCCATTCTTTTGGGTCCTTAGGATTCGACGTGGGCCTACAGATAAGGTTGTGTTGCAATTACCAGAAGGGTTTGAAGAACGAAACAAAGAACGTGGAGTGGTATGCACTGATTGGGCCCCACAAATGAAGATATTGAGCCACGCGGCAGTTGGTGGATTCTTGACTCATGCAGGGTGGACATCGGTGGTAGAGGCAGTTCAACATGAGAAGCCACTTGTGTTGTTGACGTGTCTTGCAGATCAAGGAATAAATGCAAGAGTTTTAGAAGAAAAGAAGATGGGGTACTCAGTGCCTAGAGATGAGAGAGATGGGTCTTTCACAAGTGATTTGGTGGCTCACTCAATTAGGCTAGTTTTGGTTGAAGAAGAGGGAAGGATCTATAGAGACAATATTAAGAACATGAAGGATTTGTTTGTCAATACCGAAAGACAAGATAGATATGTTGATAGCTTGTTGGACCACCTTAGAAGTTTTTTGAAACATTGATTGTGATGTCGACTTTGATGCTACCATTTTCATTGAGCTTAATCCAAATTTCAAAATGTAGTAGACAACGATTTTCCTTAGTTTTTAAGATAGTAATTTCTACTTTAAGTTCCTTGTAACTGCATGTTCATTAATAAGGTTCCCCAAATTTCTTTATCTTTCTTTTAAATGTATTCTTGTTGTTAGAACTAAAGACAGAACAGATTGTAAGTGAATAAGTTATTCTTTGTTATTCAGCAAAGTTTTTCAAGTGTGAAGATTTAAGTTTTCGTTAGAATGATTCAAATGACTAAAACACATTCACGCATTCTTCAACTCAACAGAAACTCTAAGAGGTTATCCTTTGTTTATTCGTAAACTTATATTTTGTAGGATGTTAAGAGGGTACTTTACTCTTTTTGTTTTATGAATAAACCCTCCCTTATCTTGGCCCCGTTCAAGGTTTCAAAACCAGAATATGTTAAATTAATCTCAAGTATATGAAAAAATCATTAATTTAATCTTTACTCCCTCTCATTATAATTGTTTGGCTTAAAGGTATCTTTAGTCCTTGCAATTAAGCACCATTTAAAAATTCGTCCATGTAATCGCGGCAAATTGCCCCTGCAAACGTTAATCAGTTAAAATTTTGTCCCTCATCACAGTTAATCACTGTCACGTCACTGATTAGCTGATGTGGCAGTCTGACCTAACAAAGCTTGGCTTGAACAGACAAAAATGCCCCTCCTTCTATCACAGCGCAGCAAAATGACGGATTTACCCTTATAGCAAATTCTCTTATTTTTCTCCCCTCTTCTCTTCTCCCCCGTATTCTTTCCTTTCTCTTATTTTTTTTTTTCTTCTTCTTCTTCCCAACAACTCAAAGCCAACAAGATAAATCAACAACCGAAGGCAAAGTAAAAAACAAAGAAACATCCAAAGAACCTGTATGTTTTCAATTTCAAATTCCGATTCCAATCCGGATCTCAACACCATCAACCCATTCAAAATCGATGGTAACTCCCCATGCTTTAAGGTTCATGGTTTCTGGGTTTGTTTATGGTGTTGTAACGCCCCACCTATAACAACCTTCAATCCCACCGTGCTTGCTTGGTTTCACGGCGAGTTCGCCACCGCCAACGCGATCATCGATGCTCTCTGTGGTCACCTTGTGCAGATTGCTCCATCCTCCAACGATTACGATTCAGCTTTCGCGGTCTTACACCGGCGGCGGCTCAACTGGATCCCTGTTATTTAGATGCAGAAGTATCATTCCATTGCTGATGTGACTCTCGAGCTTCGTAAGGTTGTTGAGAAGAAAACTAAATCGGTTGAAGGAACGAAGAAGATTGATGAGGAAGTGGTGGAGAGCGTCGGAAATGGCGGCGATGATGCTTCGACGGAGTGGACGGTGGAAGATATATATATATATATCAGTGGCAGCCATTGATGACTATTTGAAGCTTTTGTATTACTCGCGTGGTTATGTTAACGCGTGTGTTTCAGTTGTGTCCAAGCGATTGGGGGAAGACGCGTGATTGGATTGTTGCGTTGAAAGCTCTTATACTTGCTCATCGCCTGATGAATGATGGAACACCAATTTTCCAGAAAGTGATTATGTATGCTACAAGGAGAGGGACTAGGTTGTTGAATATGTCTGATTTTAGAGATGAGGCTCATTCAAGTTCTTGGGGTCATTATGCTTTTGTTAGGACGTATGCTTTCTATCTTGATCAGAGGCTTGAGTTGATGTTGTTTGATAGAAAAGCCGGTAGTGTTGGTGTTGGTGGTGGGGATGAGAGGTTTGGTGGGAGAGAAAATAATTTCAGGGTATTTTTGTTCAAAGGAAGAAGAAGGATGATGAGGGTATTTTTGTCCATTCCCATACCATTTTGTTAATTTGATGACGTGGCAGTGGTTAAGTTGGTCAAGGACGAATTTTTAACTGATTAAACAATGCAAGGGTAAATTGCCAGGATTAGCGATTACAGGGACGAATTTTTAAATGGCGCCTAATTGCAAGGACTAGACATACCTTAAAGCCAAAAAAAATCTATATTTTCATACATTTGTACTTCATACAACACACTCAAATATTTCATGAAACTTTGTTTTACATGTTCTTTATTTTTCAAACAACTTTGTATAACTAACATGAAAAACTAACCAAGAGATGGACAATCACAGCAGCGGTGAGGAACGAAGGGTTAGGTGTGGTTGGCGGCTTGTGCTCCTCTTTGGTTGAAATGAAATAGAGTCTGAGTGATGAGATGATATGATAATAGAAAAAAGTGAATGAATTAAGAAGTATTTTATGTTGGGTTTTAATATTAGACTTAATCATAAGTGTTTGGGAGAAGAGTTAATATTAGTAAGTAAAACGGATAGTGGGTTAGCATCGGTTCAATTCATTGGTTTTTTAGATCTCAAAATCAAGAACAAGACAACCGAACCAAACTAGATTGATTTAGGTTGGTTCGATTTGGTTTTGAACCAAACAAAACAAGATCGGATACTTTTTGGTTTGATTCTATTTAGATTTTCGGTTTCATCAGTTTTGTCTGAACCGCTTATTCCCTATATTCTTTCTACGTGAAGGAAAGCAAACAATCCAAACATATGCTTTCAACTTTGAAGCAACCCATTTAAACGCTTCACGAAGAAAGTTTCCAAGTAGCCTTTTCATCCAAAACAATGTGAAGAACCTGCAATATTGGTACTCATGCATGTACGGAACGACAAATAGCCCTGAGAGAAGAGGGAACATCTTGTCCACAATGAGTTTTTGTCGTCTTACAAGCAAAGCAACGACATAATTAAATACAAACATACACGTATCAACGCAAAATGCTCTTATCAGCGCCAAAAGTGGCATATCTCACTCATTAGACAAGGTAGTGCTCAGCCAGGAGAGAAGCTCCTATGACAACTGCCAAGTTCAACATCACAATAGTTCAGTCAATCAGAAATTCATTATTAACTAAATTGAAAATAGTTTCAGTTCTAGAACTAGTTTTGAATCTAAAATACCCACCACATAACATCACAATAAACCTGCAAAGCTAAAACTTAGTTAATTTGGAATTCTCAATCCTTTAAAAAGTGGTACATGTATCTGTTAGTGGTACAGGGAAAGAATAAAAAGTTCAGCAAGATAGCAACAAATAAGTTATCACTATTGAAAAGAAACAGATAACTTTCATGCCTTCAGTAGTTTTATACGGGATCCGACTGGCATTGGTCAATAAATCAGTATAATGTATGTGTGTGTGTGAGTTTGAGCGGGCGCACACGAATGCGCGTGGAAAAAAATGCAAATGCTGCATTATAAATAGACAAAACATGGTATTTATTACCAATATTTAGTTGACCTTATCGTGGAAAATTGGAAATACACAAACAGACGTGTTAGGACGAGCATTTCCTTGTATCAAATTTCTAAGGCTTATACAGTTTGTGGAGATCAAATACGAAGCCTAATGAATCTAAATCAGATTTATGCACAATTATTATTGAGATGATACCCATCATCTGTATAGTTGATTAATGGACCTAACTTCAAGATAACTTCTGAATGATTTAGGAAGATTTGGAAGCCCAGTCACCGCAAGTGGTGGAGTTCTCGATTGAACAAGCAGGCACACCATCTGAACCCAGCCGAAATGTTATGAATAACAATGCCGATAGAAAATAAACTTACGCATATTGATCCTAAAATAGCAATCAGGCAAGAAATTTCCCAAATTAACACAACATTTCAAGCTGAAAACAACTGTAAACGAATAGCGAGCTATGAGTAGTTTTGACTTTCAAGACTTGTATATGAGAAGGCACAAGCTAGCTCGAAGCATAAATTGGCATTAAATATGCGAAAAACTGTCCCAAATCAAGTAAGCAACTAAAAACCTAATGATCAAAATAATACAGTGAACCAGATGATAAACCAAAAAATTGTTGCTACTACTGTTGTTAATCAAGTCAACAGCTCTGGCCAGCAGAGTTGTGGTTTCTTCATCTCCTAATTTCTGCCTCAGTACCTTTCTGACATTCTTAAAGTAAGTCAATTGAGTCTTATTCACCTAGAAATATCAAGATATCATATCATCAAACTCTCTAAACACAACTGTCATATATAATTCAATAATTTTTTACAATATGACTCAACCAACAATAAGAGTTTGACTTTGTAAATTTAAGTGGCATAGTTTCAACTGCCATGCTTGTAATATAATTATTAGTGTTTCTTTATTAATAATAATTTCTACATTCCTGAATATCTCCCTCAGCGACAAAATAAAACTTGCATTTACGAGGAGCACTTTCTAATCAAGAGATTGCATACAAGTGCACCTATATGTTGAGACAAAAGCTATAACAAGTGCAAACTCAAGGAGATAAAAGGAATTAAGCTAACTGAACTTATAAAGAATAACCTTTTCAAGCAAATCAACTACCACTGATTCAAGTAGTCGGCACAATTTGCGGAAGCCATGGATCTAATCCCTATTTTCAATGATTTCATAAATAAAATTACAATGTTAGCTATTGAAGTTTCCACAGATAGGGTTAAAATTTAGGACGAAAGCGCCATTGAACAATGAAACGCAACCTGAGCATAGAAAATCATTATGAAACAAGTGAAAATAATAGAAAAACATTTAGTGAGAGAGAGAGAGAGAGAGAGAGGAAACCTATATATTACCGTTGGGATAGTGGAGAAATGATATGAGAATAACATTCAAATTGCTTCAGACATCCCAGCAGCAATGCGGTTTTGCAGCACAATAACGAAATTTTTGTACATGGATACTACTATTAAGATTAAGATGATATGAAAGATAAGGTACATAACACAAATGGAAATTAACAAAAAAGTGTCGGTAAGGGATTTGAAAAATGCAGTAGATGGGTTATAACATAACATCAACACTACTACCAAAAAGAACAAGGAGATATCAAACTCTCTTGGCAGACATCCAGAACACTCCAATAATTATTGTTTTGAATTTGAAGAGTCTTAAAGGTACAATCTTTGGAATTGAAAACAGCCAATTCATTTTCATACTGCAGAAGTATTTGGTCATCCTCAGAAACATAAAGTGCCTTCACATAGGGACCAGAACGAACACCTCCCATGTAAGGAAAGCGGAACAATTTAGTCCAAGAATCTTTATTTCCATACTCCTTCATAAGCCCGACATCTAAAAAAGTATTACTATGACAAAGTATGCACAAGCAATCCATCAGCACCGTTAAGTTTGAACGAACCACAACCACCGCTCCATAATCAGGCAGCAATAGCTTTCGATAAGACTCCTTCTCCAAATCAAGAGAAACAATGATTTCCTTAGAAGCTGAATTAGTATATGTGAACCAATTAAAAGTCCCACTAACGAATTTCCCTGTTTCCGTACGAGGAAAACCAGGAAAATCCTGAATCTTTCTCCAATAACTGGTACCCATAGTATGAACTTTAACTTGAGATTTCTTAGCCCTACTACCATTAATAACAGTTTCATACCAAGAAAAGGCAACCACCTTGTATGTATCAGTGGAATGATCATAGCCAAAGCCATAGTTTGTGTAGTAACCGTTTCGGCTTGGAGGTAGTTTTAGAGTGGGCAATATTTTGAATTTCTTAATGGAAGGGTTCCACGGAATAACGAAACTTTGATAGAGCTTGATACAAATGATGCCGTGGCAAGAGCCAACTATGTGATCCAAACGGTGTTGATTGCTCAGAGGACACTCTAGCTTCGTGGCAGTGGCGGTGGGGTTCACTTCTGTGAAGACGGAGGAGAGAGGGTAATCTGCGATGACAAACTTCGGTGAGAGTTTGGATGAGGTTAGGAGGAGGCGGTGATGCGTGGTTGACATGCGAAAGTGCTTCTTGGCGAATTTGGCGTCAGAGATTAGAGATTTCCATGACTTGCAGACACGTTGAAATTGCATGAGAAACTTGACTGGAACCCTAGAGAGAATTTTTACCACAAGATCGAACGAAAGAGTGGGAAGTGAATCTCCGGGAGTGACTTCAAACATAGCCTCTTTGTGGTGGTTGTTTCCTCCGAAACAGCTTCATTTTCGTCATCGGTTTCGCTACTTTGCGCCATTACTGTGTGTGTCACAATGCTCTCTTTCGTCATCTGTTTCTCGCACTCTCTTTTCTCACTTGTAACAGTTTACTGTGAAGAAGGTTCCACACTTAGACTTTTAACGCAAAATATAGTTATTACTCTTTTTGTCCATTATTTATTCTCTAATTTCTTTTTTTCTTTCTTCCGCCCGAAGGGAAAGACGGCACCGTCGTGTCCGTATGTCCGCTCTTTCTACTGCGCTAATACATATGATTATTTTATTTTATCATGTTTATATAATTTTGATTAAATTTTAAAATATTAATAGAAATTATTGACATATTGATTTATAAACAAAATATTGTCAAGGCATATAAACAAAATAATGATTTATTTATCAAAATAAATCACGGTTCTCTTTATTTAATAAAATAATGTCCTTGTAAGCTTAACTCAGTTGGTATGAACAATGCATAATATATGCAAGGTATGAGGTTCAAACCCCGGCCACCACAAAAAAAAAATTATAGGTCATCATCGGCGACGTTACATACGTTGATGAAGCTATATTGCCTTTATTAAACAAAATAAAGATTTATTTAATAATTAAAAAAAACACGGTTCTCTTTATATATATATATATATAAAATAAAATAAAAAAGCACGCTAGCATAGTTTGTATAAGCAATTATAAACCAGCAAACTCAAATAATCCTTGAAATTAATCGTAAAAAATTTAAATCATAATCACTTATAAACCAGCAAAGTCAAATAATCCATAAAATTAATCGACTTTGATTAGTTGTAACATGAAGAAAAAAAAACTTAGCTGAATTCTGATGCTTGAAGGAAAGGTTAATCACAAGGTTAATTTCCCCATTCTTGAGAGAATAAGCATCCAATGCTTTCAAATTCTTTCACAACGGTCGTTGCTACACTCTTTCAGTCATCTGCAATGCTGGACGAGATTAAATCCATTACCCAGCCTTTGAAGCTTTAAGTCTCTCATCTTTTGATGAACTTCAGCTTCTGGTGATATTGCTTCTGATGAGATGCTTCTGACGAACTTGTTTCTGATGACGTCATCACTTCAGGAGCACTTAACTTCAGGAGCACTTTTCTTCAGATGCTTCAAGCTTTAATCTTGTTGATTTCTTTGCTCGCTTTTGTTCTTTCAGAACCTTATAAGATACCAAAAACTTTGTCTATGGTCTTGTACACATGAACAAATATTAGCATATCCAATTGACAATTTTTAATACGTTGTTATCATCAAAACTCTAAGGATAATGTATGTTAAACACATTTTGTTCCAACAATCTCCCCCTTTTTGATGACGACAAACACTAGTATTTAAAATGTTCAATTGTTGTTAATCTAATTAACAAGTTGACTTTAAGGGTATGGGGTTTGTAAGCTCCCCCTGAGTCTAATAGTACTTTAAGGTGAGGTTTGTAAGCTCCCCCTGAGTTCTATCAATGTTAATTAAATTCAGGATTTAAAAACGTAATAACACTCAGAATAATCTCACATTAATAGACTAAGAGATAAGAAAAAGGTCCTATTAATTTAACTTCATTATAATTAAATTAATGGGGCTCAGAGCCTATAAATACTATATATCTACTCCCCTTTTGTCATCAACAAAAAATATAAATTAAAGACAAAAGGATGGGAAAAAATAGTGAGAAATTCAATAACAAAGTTAGTTCAAAAGCGAGAAAACAAATTAGTTCAGAAGCATAAGATAAGTTCAGAAGCATACAACTAAGTTTAGAAACAAAAACATGCAAATGTATAAACAAGGAATGTAAACAAGCTAGAGGTGTGCAACTAAGGTTTGACTTGTTTTTGGAACATCTCCATCATCTCCTTGAGCATCTTGTTTGTTGTCTCTACTTGCTGCTTCATTTCTTCTTTGAAGGTTTCATTGCTTCTGATCAAGTTTTCTTCTCTAATCTTAGCTTCTTCCAGCTTAGCTTCTGTAGATGATTTATATTCAAGCAGTAGCAGCTTTTGTTCTAGAAGCTCTTTCTTCAATTGCTTGTTTTCTTTCTCCAGTTGAGAGTTCCTTTGCACCAGTTCCAACTCTGTAGAAGCTTGCTTCAGGTTCATCTTGTTCAACCAAGTTAGATCCAACTCCTTGGGATGGACATATGAAGGGATGAAATCAGAGGCATTCTTATCCTTTATGTACAGTTGAGTCTTCACTAGAGTTCTGTTGACCCTGACTTCATGTAAGTTGTTGACAACCCCCTGCAACCAGTCCTGGAGGTTGTTCTGAGCAATGTCTTGAGCATCAAGACATGACCTTTGAAGTTCAGACATAATAAACTCAACTCTTTCTCTTAGCCTCCTCCATTGCTTCTCATAGCACTAGTGCAAATCAAGGATACAAAACCTGTTTTTTTTGAGATTTAAGACCTGTTTTTTGCCGGGGTTATATTATCGAGTGTTGTAAGTTTGAGATACGACACCTGTTTTTTATTGGGTATAAAAACAACATATTGTACCTGTTTTTTCTAATAAACTGGTGTGATATATGTATTTGTAACCCCACTTTTACACTAAAATAGGTG
>Ga0315914_1012074_pt1 | contig 10087 bp, 11 predicted proteins | sample MpolenodulesMG_FD_203920 | JGI IMG/M metagenome (GOLD analysis project Ga0315914, IMG submission 203920) | Medicago polymorpha root nodule microbial communities from Los Angeles, California, United States - elongated nodules | ecosystem: Host-associated > Plants > Roots > Nodule | place: USA... | reverse complement strand
ATAATTTTAAAACTCATGTGCTTTATTATCCTTGAATGAGATATTTTATTCTTGATGAGCTTTGCTCAAATGGGTCGAAAATCTCTTAAGGCCCAAGACAACATCTTTGGATTAAATATTTTGGGAAGTTTTACTTCATACCCCTACGATTATCCTTTTATCCCTGACAGACCATCGAAAATACCAATTTCAGCCTTTTTAAAAATCACACCCATCCACCCTCCCTCCCCATAAGTTTTCCAGTTAATAAGAGATCTGGAGTTGGACTGCCATACCGGAAAGCTTGAGAAAAGTTTTTAGGGAATTGACTGTGGCAAACAGTATTCAATATTAAAACATGTTCCCTCTAACAACTGGTTCAGCTCTTCAAGGATAAAGAATTCATCATTATTTAAGCCAAGCTTCTAAAAAATCAGCATCCATTCACTAGGCTTAGAGGACACATATTGCTTCAAAACCAAACTCTTTCTAAACTTCAATTATTTTATCAAATGTGAAAACTGATTAGAGAGTAGTTATTTATTCATAAACTGTAATCCCTCTTTCGTTCTCTAATTCGAATTAAACCACCCTTGCCTTGACATGAATTGATTTTCCCTTATTATTCATTTTGATTTGGATTTAGATTTGGTGCTAATTCTAATTTAAGGACATATTGAGTAACCTAAAATCTTCATTTTTTGCCTTTGTAAACCTTATCTTTTCAATTTTCCTCCATTATCTGAAATTAAACTTAATTTTGTTAAAGATTGGTTGTTTGGATGGGGTTACTTATCGGTGGTTGTTTGGATCTTTTTGCAATATCTGGATTTATGTGTGTTCTTGTTTGGAGTACTGATTTTTTGTGGGTTGAAGTTTCGAATTATTCTATAGGTTACGAAAATCATTTTCCCTCTATTCTGATTTACAAGGAAAATATTATGTGGGTTAAAATTGGAATTTTGTACGTTTTGTAGGGGTTAAGGCATAAATATTGGGCTACAAGGTAAAACTTCCAATATTGTGCCATACTTTCCTCTTGTGCTAGCTTGTTCATTTTTTATGTAAATGTTTTATTTGCTTTGTGTAAGCAGAGCGTTCTCAGGTCGTTCTCATGAAACAATTTTCACAAAACAAATTAGTAGATAATAAGATTAAATAAATTTAACATGTTTGTAATCTTTAAAACATCAAATAAGAATTTTTTTCTCAACATCTCAACATATATATGTCCAATTTTTGTACTTTATCATTTAAAAAGTGTAGCAAATTATATGAGTATATGTATACTTACTTTTTCATTATCTCAATTATACCCTTAAACAACTATTTTCTATAATAAAGAGCCTTTCAAAAAAAAAAGATGGGATTAAAGAGAAATTATATTTTTTATCGTCAGTTTTTGTGGATAAGTATATTTTTATTTCCTTCAAAAAAGTATATTTTTATTAGAAGTACTCTAAGATTTTGTTTGAGAGTTTGGAGGGGAAGTGAAAGAAATATAAAAGCCTCATCATTTGGAGGAACTAAAAATTGTATTGGAGGAGGGTTTTGGGGGTTTGGGAGAGTTTATATGAATTCTTCAAATTTCATATATGTTGTTATAATATTCTTAAAATTAAAAATATATATATTATTAATCATAAGCATTAATTTATCAATCTCTAAGAAAATACTCTTTCAAAAAATGTGAAAGATTTCTCAATTTTTCCCTAGATTTCTCTCCCTCCAAAACCTTTCCTTCCCCCTCCCAAACAAAACCTAAGGTGATGCAATTTTGATTTTTGTAATCGTAGTAAGAATCATAGAAGAAGGACCACGACAATTTAACCAACATCATGGTTTCAAATTTAGGTACATATACTGCAGTTATGGTCATAATATAAATTTTTTTATTGCAATATAAAAGTTTTGGAGCATACCACAATAAAGTGAATCTTTAAGGTGTCTAGTTAGACTCCTTCAAAAAAAATAAAAGGGTGTGAAGTTAGAAAAATATATACACATACAAAATAGACTTTTCTAAATGCCATTAACTTGTAGAGAAATAAAGTGCCATAATTTAAACTATCCAAAATCATTCAAATTTCTTTGACAAAGGAGCTACTGATTTAAGCAAAATAGTCAATCGATTCGATGACATATGACTAGATAGTTTAAGTATGAATGTAAGCCTAACCTTATGTAATGAGTCAATGTCTCGCACTTGCTAAATAAAAATAGAGTTTGCGGATTCCACGTCAGAAAAATCATTACACTAGTGTTATGTAAACTCTTATATAAAAATTTTAAGATTTTTTCAATTCATGAACAAACACACAATGTTTTAACAATAGGTAAGATGCTCAAGGTGGAGTCAAAAACCCTAATTATGGTGTGATTTTTTTAAAAGCAATTATGATGTCTTTTTTGTCAAATAACTTAGTGGCTAGTAGTCCGATTCCTTGCATATATTATATAATGTCCCGGAGTATATTATGATGTGTCAGAAAGAATCTTGTTACTTTTTTTCAAAAGTAAAATAAGTATTATTAATATGCACACCCAATTCATGGATAGGAAGATTTCTTGATACACACAGAAATCTTCAAAGTTAAGGTGAATTCGAAAAATAAGCTCCAAACACCACTGCCCATAAACTTTAGCACCTGCATTTCACAGTAATAGTATCCCATTTTAAACTCATCATTTGAGGTTAAGAAAGACGATGAAATTTAACATCACTAAGTATTAATCATATATTTGTGTCTATATACGCGTGCCAAAATTTTCGTTGTTATCTATTCTTAAACTAAAATGTATGTGTGTGTGATAGAGGCTTAATTATAGCATCACACTGGGGGAAAAAAAGATCTTTAGAAATTTTTTAGTGAGAGAAAGTGTACCTTCTCTCTAGGTTTTGGGGTCATCTTTCTGTGTGACAGTGCCATGCATCTTTGTGACTCCTTCTTGTGCCAAGCTTATCTATGACGAGAAGAAAGAAGAAACCGGTGGCGAGCCGACATCGTGGACCGCTACCGGCTATCATCCTTGCAAGGCTGGTGAATTCTATTTCTTTCTACTTCTCAAATTTTCATGAGGAAACTAAGTCACGGGAGTTGTATAAGATTTTCGGTGCGTGCAGGAAAGTGAAGGATGTTTTCATCCCGATGAAGAGGAATAAAGATGGCAAGAGATTTGGTTTTGTTAGATTTTCAGATGAAGGGAATGGAGAGGAGCTGCTGCTTAAGCTAAAGCAACTCCGGTTGGACTCCTCTAAACTGAATGTCAATTTGTCTAGGTTTGAATGAGAATTTGTGGTTTCAACGCCGGTGGTTGTGGAAGATCTGTCGAATACTCAACCAAAAGAAGTTGCAGTTTCATCTCCTATGGTGGTGGCAGGGGTATCCTATGCAGGGGTGGTTGTAAATGATCCTGGTGTCTCAAGGGCAGTAGAAGCTGAGGTACATTGTGAGGTTCCAGAAGGTAGGATTGAGGAGCTGTTGGAGAGTGTTGTGGGGCTTTTGTTACCAAAGCTTGGTGTGCAACAAATCCGCAAGCAGCTTACCATTGCGGGGATGCCAAATATACATGTTGCTACGATGGGAGGAGACCAAGTGTTAATTAGCTCTCCGATTAAGGGTTTTCTCAAGGAATCCTTAATGTTTAGGAGGGACTGGTGGTTGTCTTGGTTTCAGGGGTTTACAAGATGGTCAGTGGATTTGCCGTTTTCGGGTCGGTGTGTTTGGCTTTATGTATTTGGAACACCGGTGCATTTGTGGTGCAAGAACGTGTTTGAGCTGGTGGGATCTCGGTTCGGTGTAGTGATAGAAACTGAGGTCACAAACCAGCTTATGTATTTGCAAGGGTGAAAGTGAGAACTCAGGATATCTCTTTGGTGGCAGCACCGGTAACGGTGGTGGATGGAGGCAGAAGATTTGCGGTGTACGTCCGGAAAGAGTTGTCGGTAGAAGCGCCTTATCGTCAGGTTTGCCTGGTCGTCGGCAGTTCAGCGGTGGCTGGAGGATTCTCGGCTGGTGAAGAGGGGTTTTCCGATGAAGCTTGCTGGGCAGAAGACGCTGGGAGGTCTTCCTACTCATCTGTTGGATCTGAAAGGTGGCATGGGGAAGAGGTTACAAGTGTCAGAGCTGGTATGGGTGAGGGGGACAACTCCTTACACAAAACACCCATTTTAGAGCAAACATCCCCTCCTAGGTTCTTTGGTCAGGAAAATACCTTGTCAAACCCTTCTATTTTGTTGAAGTCAGTACATGGGGAAGATGAGGATAGTGATAGGAGGAGGAAAGTTTCTTTAGAAAGAGAACATGGTGGATCTGCGTGCAATAAAGGTACTTTTGAAATGTAAACTGAAGAAGCTCTTCCCATCCCACTCTCTAGCGTGTGTGAACGTGTGCTAGGAAAGGTTCTTAAGTCAACAGAAGTGGTCCCTCTAACTCCACTTCCAAACGCGTGTAAAGGCGTGCAGGAGCGTCAAGTGGGCCCCGGTTTGCAGGCTGGTATTTCTTTGGGCTTGGGCTGTGTTCTCTCCAATAAGACCCTTTCAAGTAGTCTAGAGTTAATTAAAATATTCTACACTCCTTAAAAGGCTTTTACACCTCAAGTGATGCCTTGGTGTATTTCGACTCTTCTTCGCGTGCAGTTTACTCGCCTCTTTAGTCTTTCCCTTTAGGCTGGTGGGCGTGGTGGGGAGTTAGGGTCCTGGGAGGGGGGTGTCTGGGTTTGGGATCTTAGGTGGAGGAGACCCCTCTTTGTTTGGAAGACTGACCTTCTCAGTGAGCTGCTCGTGGTTGTGACCAGGCACTCCCGTGTGGATAGGGAGGATCGGTGGTCCTGGAATCTCAGTCCTGATGGTCGGTACTCGGTAAAGTCGTCTTATTCTTCTCTTTTGAGGGGTATGCAAGCGGATGGTGCCCCAGATGGTGTCTGTTTGCAAGTTGTTTCTAGGATTTGGAAGTTGCGAGCTCCTTCTAAAGTGGTTGCTTTCTGAGGGTAGCTCCTCTTAGGTGGGATTCCGACTAGGCTAAACCTAGTTAGGCGGGGTGCTCCTCTCCCGGAAGGGGGCTTAGGTTGTGCTTTATGTGAGGCGCCGTCTGAATCGTCGGTGCATATGTTTTTGTTGTGTCCCTCTGTTCTACCAGTGTGATATCAGGTGTCTAGGTGGTTGGGTTGGGAGTTTGTGACCCCCTGGGTCTTGCCCAGCAATTCGTGTCTTTTACAGGTCTAGGAAGGGGTAAGAGAGTTAGGTTAGGTCTGTTTCCTTTTTGACATGTTCCCTGGGTCCTCTTTGTGCTTTTTGTTTTTGCAGATGCTTCGCAGGTGTTGGGTGGTCTCCCTTTGGTGATCTTCCTTGTTGGTATTCCTTGCTCCTTTTGTTTTTAGGGGCCAGAGGTGTTGCCTCGCCGTTGTTTTTCCTTTCTTCGGTTTGGCTTTTGTTGTTGTTTTTGGGAGTTTTGTTGTTTTTCCGAGCATCTTCGGATGACCTTTTGGTGTATTTGTACTATCTTCTATTGTTTTTCTATATATATATATATATAGATTTACCATTAAAAAAAAGACTTAATTATAGATCTACATGCAATACAATGCAATCCAATGACTTTGTGCATCTATTATCATATTTTTTTTAAGTGACAATCATGTAAAAAATTTAATGCCAAAAAAAACCTAACTCAAGGCATTCCATACATCAATTTTGGAGAATGGGCAATAAGTAAATGTAGTATATACATGATATTCATCAATTTCATCTTTAACATTCCAATCCCAAAATCAGTTCTACAGCTTCGCTAATATTGGAACCCTTGTTTCATATATTGTAAAAAAAAAAAAAAAGCTTCCCATATTAAGAAGATAAACAAACAAAATTGTACTATAGTTCATCTTTTCCCAAATTTTATGGCAAAGGTTGAAATAAAACCGCATAAACCATATAATCCATTGGCCTTGTTTGCGCCATGGTTTTAAATTGCAGTCACAGTTGCGATCTTAGACATTCACAAAAAATTGTAATTTAATACATCTGATACAACCAATGTTGGTGAACATTGTGTGAGGACCCACATGCACGTGGGATAACAAGCCAAAACAATTTGCTGAAGCAAATTGTCACACAAAGTCTCATGCATTTATTGAAGGTTGCATTTGTTGGAACAAAATGTGTTTAACATACATTACCCTTTAGAGTTTTGATGATAACAAGGTATTAAAAATTGTCAATTCGATATGCTAATATTTGTTCAAGTGTACAGGACCATAGACAAAGTTTTGATATCTTATAAGGTTCTGAAAGAACAAAAGAGAGCAAAGGAATCAATAAGATTAAAGCTTGAAGCATCTGAAGAGAAGTGCTCCTGAAGTTAAGTGGTTCTGAAGAGATGACGTCTTCAGAAGCATCTCATCAGAAGCAATATCAAGCTGAAGTTCATCAGAAGATGAGAGACTTAAAGCTTCAAAGGCTGTTCAATGGATTTAATCTCGTCCAGCATTGCAGAAGACTAAAAGAGTGAAGCAACAACCGTTTTAAAAGAATTTGAAAGCATTGGATGCTTGTTCTCTCAAGAGCGTTAACAAAGGACAGCTATACGAACTGTACAACCACTTCCTCCACTACTCTGTTCCTGTCTCTGCATCAAGACGAGAATAACAACTATGCCTGCAACAATGTTCCTTCAAACTAGGAATGCATTTGAAATTGATCCTTCATTGGACAATAACCATATCAGGCAAAAGATCATTGGTGATTTTGATCAAGCTTCAAACGACTCTTTTTAATGTGCTGGCAATTTCCAACGTATCTTTCACACCTCTATATAAAGGAGTGAAGACCTGCTGGTTGGACATGCAGAAACACATAAAAACAAGACTCATACAACAATTCACAAGTGACAAACTCTGTTATTATTGTTCTGCGTCTAAAGTCACTTAGAATTTCTTATCAAAGTTCATATCTTAGAAATTCTAGAGTCTTATGAGTCTGTATCTGATTTGTATTGTGAACACCACTGATTGTATATCAAGTGTTCAAACTCAAACAAACTTCTTTGTAATTCTGTTTGATTAGAAGTCTCTTTCTTGTGTGCTTGAGCAATAGAAGTCTCTTGCAGTTGCGCTTGAGCATTGGAAGTCTCTTGTTTGTGTTCAGGAGCATAGGAAATCTCTTGCAGTTGTGCTTGAGTAATTTGAAGTCTCTTTCTAGTTGTAGCATTGAGCAGTTGTAATCAGATATTACATTCTTAGTGAACTCTCCTTGGAAGTGCAAGGGGGACATGACTACTTCCGGTTTGTGGAAGGAACCTGTATAATTGCTTTGTGTCCTTCTTCTCTCTCTATTTTATCCGCTCTCCCCCCTCTTGTGTTTTTTCTCACCTTCAGCATTTTTCTTTCAAATTGTAAGTCTATGGTATAGCTCGGTGCAGAAGCATAGATTGCTAAGTTTGAAAGCATGGCATTCACACACAGGTTTCACATTTTGGTTAGATGACTTTGGTGTGAAAGGATTGCATAGCTTTGCAACTTTCACAGTTCATTATCTCTATAAATAGAGGTGCATTTGAAGGTAGAATCATCAGAAGCAAAAACACAACAACACAAGTGAGTGAATTACATCAATAGAGAGTTAGAGAAAAACTCAGTGTAAGAATTTTGGAGAAAATTCTTGGGTGTAATTGGGTTGTGGGTAGTGAGAGTTTGTAAACACATATATTTCCCTTTTTATTAGAGAGATCTGCAGTAATCAGGAGAGTAGGCATTATTGGCCGAAATTCGTTAACAATTTTGTGTGTTATTATTCCGCATTTATTTCACTTCCACTTAATCTAACTATGGGGAAATTGTGCGTAGTTTCCTAACAACTGGTATCAGAGCGCCTGGCTCAGTATCTCTGTTTTTTTTTTTTGGCAAAAGTACTATTCATGTCAATAGTAATTTCGTAAATAGTAATTTTGTGAAGAGTGCAAAAATTGGTCATTGTTACCAACTTGTTCACAAAGGTGTTCTAAAGCACAGTAGTTCACAAAACTTATCAAAGAAGATCCAGAGGAAGTAAGATTCAAGTGGGAGTCATGACTGCAGACGAAGGAAAGGTGAAAATTGAAAAGTTCGATGGTACGGACTTTGGCTTTTGGAAGATGCTGATCGAAGATTATTTGTATCAAAAAAAGCTACATCAACCTCTCACAGAAAAGAAACCAGATTCGATGAAGGATGATGAGTGGAACCTTCAAGATACATAAGCATTTGGTGTTGTGCGATTGTCATTATCTCGAAATGTTGCTTTTAACATAGAAAAAGAGAAAACCACCGCTAGTCTTATGAAGGCTCTTTATAGCATGTACGAAAAGCCTTCAGCATCAAATAAAGTTCATTTGATGAGGCGGTTGTTTATGCTTCGGATGGAAGAAGGCGCGTCAGTGGTGCAACATATCAATGAACTTAATATTGTCACAAACCAATTAAGTTCAGTTGGTATCGAATTTGTCGATGAGGTACGAGCATTGATACTTTTGTCTTCCCTACCAGATAGTTGGAGTGCTACTATCACGGTTGTGAGTAGCTCATCAGGAAGCAAAAAGATGAAATTTGATGATGTTCGTGATATGGTTCTCAATGAAGAGATCAGACGGAGAGAGTTAGGTGAATCTTCATCTTATTCAATATCGCATACAGAGTCAAGAGGAAGAAATTCAACCAAAGGAAATGGACGTGGTAAATCAAAGGCCAGACGATCCAAATCCAGAAATCATCGTAGTTCTTACAACTCGAAAACTATCCAGTGTTGGAATTGTGGAAAGACGGGACAGTTTAAAAATTAGTGTAGGCTCCCAGCAAAGAATCAAGAGGCGAAAGATGAGGCAAATGTTGTTTCCACCTCAGGAGGAGGTGACATATTGATTTGTTCTTTGGAGAGCAAGGAAGAGTCTTGGGTGATAGACTCTGGAGTGTCTTTTCATGCTACTTTCTTGAAGGAATTCTTCAAGAATTATGTCCCTGGTGACCTTAGTAAAGTTTACCTTGAAAATGAACAATCTTGTAAGATTGTAGGCAAAGGTGAAGTTAAGATTAAGTGGAATGGGTCTGGATGGGAATTGAAAAATGTTGGACATATTCCCGACCTCACGAAAAACTTAATCTCCATAGGCCAGTTGGCTAGTGAAGGCTACGCAACAGTCTTCCACGGTGATGATTGGAAGATTTCAAAAGGTGCAATGACAATAGCTAGCGGTAGAAACAGTGGTACTCTTTACAAAACAGCTGGAGCATGCCATTTGATTGCAGTTGCAACAAATGAAAATACCAATCTATGGCACAAGAGATTAGGCCATATGAGTGAAAAGGGCATGAAGGTTATGCACTCAAAAGGAAAACTACCAAGTCTTCGGTCAATTGAAAATGACATATGTGAAGATTGTATAATTGGAAAGCAGAAGAGAGTCACCTTTCAGACAAGTGGAAGAACCCCAAAGAAGGAGAAGCTCGAGCTTGTTCACTCTAATGTTTGGGGTCCAACAACTGTCCCATCCGTCGGCGGGAAGCATTACTTCGTGACTTTTATTGATGATCACTCTAGAAAGGTATGGGTATACTTTCTAAAACACAAGTCTGAAGTATATGAAGCTTTCAAGAGATGGAAAGCCATGGTTAAAAATGACACAGGTTTGAAGATCAAAAAGCTCAAAACTGACAATGGTGGTGAATATGAAGACACCAAATTCAAGAAGTTTTGTCACGAGCACGGGATTAGAATGGAAAGAATTGTGCCAGGTACCCCCCAACACAATGGTGTAGCTGAGCGTATGAATAGAACATTGACTAAGAGAGCCAGAAGCTTGCGTGTGTAGTCAGGCTTACCAAAGAACTTCTGGACAGAAGCAGTTAACACATCTGCTTATTTAATCAATCGAGGTCCATCGGTGCCCTTTGAACATAAAATACCAGAAGAGGTATGTAGTGGAAAAAAGGTAAAACTCTCACATATTAGAGTTTTCAATTGTGTAGCATATGTGAATATTAATGATCAAGGTAGAAATAAACTTGATCCCAAATCCAAGAAGTGCACTTTCATCGGTTATGGTGAGGATGAGTTTGGCTACCGCCTCTGGGATGATGAAAA
>Ga0315914_1012066_pt1 | contig 10092 bp, 6 predicted proteins | sample MpolenodulesMG_FD_203920 | JGI IMG/M metagenome (GOLD analysis project Ga0315914, IMG submission 203920) | Medicago polymorpha root nodule microbial communities from Los Angeles, California, United States - elongated nodules | ecosystem: Host-associated > Plants > Roots > Nodule | place: USA... | reverse complement strand
ACCGAATTAATATTTTGTAATCGTTTCTTTATTTTTCTAGTATTTTTTGGTTCCTTATTTTAAAATAGGGGGGCAAAATCCTGAAAAACGTAAAATAGAGGGGGTAAAATTCCCAGTTTTAAAATAAGGGGGTAAAATCCATATTCAATCAAAATAGAGGGGGTAAAATTCCGAGTTTTAAAATAGTTGGGGCAAAATCCAAATTCAATCAAAATAGGGGGGGTAAAACTGCATTTAAGCCTAAAATAAAAAACAAAATTTGTTCTTTATTGGTTATTCTACTTACTCTTGTAGTTTTGAGATAATATTTGCCCATTTTGGGTTCCAATTGTTATTGAAAAACTACTCTGGGAAACTCGCTGCGGAGGGGCAAAAAAACACTCTTATTTCTTCATATGAGAATTTATTTATACTTTGTAATTGTATTAGGTCTTTAAACAATTATTTTAATGAGATCTCTGAATATTTAGATAACTTGTAATTAGGGTCTTTGAACTTTAAAATAATTTATAGTTGAGTCTATAGTCATTGACAAATTTAGAAACTTGGTTACCAATTGCTACCGGTAGAGAGATGTTGCAGACTTTCAATATAATTCCTCTCATCTGGAAAATACCAGTTCCATTAAAACTATATTTGCATGGAGTTTATGCGTAATCAATTTCCTACAAAGGATTATTTGTTCAAAAGAGGCATCCTCGGTGAGGATGATTGTTTTTGTGTTGGAGGGTGTGTAGAGGAATCGGTTAGTCGTTTGTTTTTTGAGTGTCCATTCTTTGAATATGTTTGGGTGGCTGTGGCTGGGGGGATTAAAGTGGCGATGCCGAACAGGTGAGGTGATTGATAACCTGGATCAATTTGGGACTGTTTTACAGAGGCCGGCGGCCGGGTGCTCTGTGAAAGGATATCCATGGGCATGGTTTGGCCTGGAGTATTTGGAAACTAAGAAATGCAATGACATTTGCAGAAAAGGAATGTAATTTTACTCAAGTGATTAATTATTCGTGTGGTCAATGTTGTTCATATCCAATGCTTTGTTGGGGCATGGAAAACTATGTTTTGCTGATTGGTATCGGGTCAGTTTGTGGAAGAGGGTTTGGCCTGTTTGAGCTTGGCAAAGCATAACTCGATGGAATTTGGTTCCACGATATTGAGTTAGAATAAATTGTAACACAACTTCTTCAACTTTAATGTTTCAATCGGATCTTTTATATTTTTTTGTCAAATGATTCGTTTACTTGACAAGTATTTACAGTGTTGATACAACTTTCATTCTTCGGTATCACGATTAGACCTTCGCAGACAAAAACAATGTCAGAGTCCAAGATTAAAAATTATCATGTAATTTACATATTATCCATTTATCCTGATGAATTGGAGATATAGTTTACCATTTTAAATGGTCAAGAATACTTTTTGTTGCATCAGAAAATTGAAATTTGGTCCAATATTGTTGATGTTTTAAACATATGCTACGGATTTTTTTATTTTTTATTTTAAATAAGTGACATTTAAAACTTTGAATTAAGTTAAAAAAAGCTACTGATGGATAAGGTGTTCACTTGAATATATGGTTAATTAGATCATGTTCAACATTTGTGAAATCGGATGCGGTTAATCATATAGTTAAATTAACCACAATTTTAACTATGAATTGAGTTAATTATTTTTACTCAATTGAATCAACCATATTTTTTAGCGGAATTAAATCAGATGTAAAAAAATAGTGTTAATGGTATCAAATGTTAAATTTGGATATGTATCCTTCCTCTCACTCTCTCCTTCTCTCTCATTCAATAATCTGTGTATCCTGCTATTCAAAAAAATAAAATAAATTGTGTATCCAAAAAATTAGAGATCATGCAAAAGGGATGTGGATACAAATAAACCAGATATGAAGACCTTCCATTGGAATTTATTTCAGATTAATCACTCAATTATCTTAAATGACATATAAAGAGTATTTTTTTTTTAATAACAGGCTAAAACGAGATATATTACTAAAATTGATTAGAATCACCCCGCACAAGCGTGCTAAAATTGAAACACCCAAACAAAATTACAATGTCATTGTTGCCAATATCTAGAATGCACCATCAAAGCAATTAGTCAAAATGAATTACACATGAACACCCATGCAAAAAAGCGGGTGTCGCCGCCAATCATGATAACAATATGGTCACAAGCTTGCCAAATATCCTTTAAGAATGAACGTGAAAATCGCGGCATGGCCACCATATGAGGAAACTGAACAAAATGGTCACAAAGCACATTGGAAGAAACCATATTTTTTTTTGTTACAAATGACATATAAAGAGTATGATCGTTCTTTTATATCCATAAACATCTTATTTAAAGTCATTGATTTTTCAAATTTAAAAAAAGGTCATATTTTTCCCATGAACTCAATGATCTTAATAGAATATTTTTTGTGAATCCCTTATATAATTCGTATGACAAAAAAACTGCAGAAATGTTTGATATAATAATGGAACACAGGTTCAAACCAAACAATTTTCCCCTTCTGAATACTTGGTGCATGTGAATTTTGATTTTAGAGAAAAGAATATCCCATTTACGATGGACAAGACAAACGTACCAAACAATAATGCAACAACTATGTAAGCACATGCTAACTACCTCTTACTTATCCAAGGACACACAAATTGCCTGTTGAGAACAAAGCTTATCAATCAATTTATGTTTCTGCATTATTGCTTCCGCTACTCACCTTAGCATATTGACAAAACATGACCCCTATTTTTTTAATGAAGTAATCTAGCGTTTAGAATTTCCCTCTTAAGATAAATAAGTGATGAATATGAAGTTTAAATATCGGCTTAGCTTCTGCATATTACGATACATTATCATTATCAATTGAGCCATGTTCACGGATATTTGGACCTCATATTATAAAGGAAGAAACATTATAAAAAAAACAAGATTAACTACGTGCTCATGTATCCACCGTAAATTAAACTGATTATCTCATATTTCAACATCAATCATCAATGGACTATACGAAACAAAATGATGGGAATTCTTGCATTTCAATATCACTCAATTGGATTAACCAAAATAAAATGGCAGGAAAGCCGTTCCTTTAGTTGGGGGAAAAAGCAAAAAAAACAAACTTTTTTCTACGTTGATTTGTTTGTTTTACCATTTAAAGAAAATACACCTTTTCCACAAGTCAAAAAGTAGTTGAAAGTATAATAAAAGAAATCAGCAGATGTTGTAAGCAAAAAACTAACACTCATTGTTTCATTGAATAGTGATATTATTAAATTCTTATAGTGCATGATAAGAATGATAAAAAAAACTTAAACCGACAGTTTAAAGTTTAACTTGACTACTTTATTGCGTCAAAAAAAAAAAAATATTAGCATATTTTTGTACCAAAAAAATATTGATATTTTTACCTTTAACATAAATATAAAGTGAGAAAAATTAACTTAGAAATGATGCAAATAATATAAATTAAATGATACAATTGAAGAAAAAAATTAATATTTCAATCAAAATTAAAAGGGCCATACATCTCTGACACGCACAGTTCTTTTTCTTAGTAAAAATTTATATGAAACCAATCAAATTTGTATGAAATCCACATGATTTAGTGGAAGCCAACAAAGCATCAGAGTGACTTATATCCCTGAAAAGCCAAAAAATGTATTGACCTTTACATGCTAAGATATTAAGATAGTCTCTGACTTGGTTCTGAGAAAGAAGAGAATTCAAGAAATGGAGGATGGTGTGGCTAAGGTGAGGGCAGATCAATACAATGGGAGAGTCACGGTTCATGTCATCCTTGCTTGCATTGTTGCTGCCACTGGCGGGTCTCTCTTTGGCTATGATGTTGGTATTTCAGGTTCTGTACTATTCCATAGTCCAAATTTTAATGATTTTATAGTTTCCACCTTCACTTTTAGCTTCTTCTATTATCCATTATCCTGAAAAAGAATTTTATTACACATTATAAAAACTTACTGTGATTGAAAGATGAAACTGCAAGAAAGAAGGTGAAAAGAGAAATGCGTGTGTTAAACATTCACTACATAGGTTAAATTTCACAGACATAATTAGACTTAAGAAAAAGGACACTAAGAAGAACCTAATTTTCTGTGTTCTTTCACACCTAATATAATGCTAACAATGTTTAAAAATCAAACCGAAATGAACTGCCATTGTCCATTGTTCTGTTATTTGAACCGTTGAACCGCAGTTTCATCTGTTTTAATGCTTTAAGGCTAATGAACCATGACTTGAAGGCCTCGTTAGTTCAATGTCCAGTACAATATTTAAATTATTGCATGATTTATATCCTAGAAAGATTATGCAACTTTTCAATCAGTTCTTTCTGCGTTCTGCTGTCATGGTTATATACCAATTTGAAGTGTTTAAATCCACCTTCCCTTATACTAAGACGCAGTTCCCGGTTACTATCTTATGAGTATAATTCAAACATTGCATTAAATTGCATGATATCAGTTATTTTGATTCTGATCTTCCAAATCTAATTGCATTATATCATTTGTATGATAATGTTTATCACCCACCAACTCTTTTGCTCCAACTCCAACCCGTTCCCTTCAACAAAAAAGAAAAACTATTGTGCTCCAACCAAAATAGCAAATGATTCAAATCAAGTTTGGTGTGTAACATGTATCTATTGGGACAAGTATTTACTAAAGTAAGAACAATACGAGTGTATAAGTCAAGATATGACGTCTAAACTACTCTTGTAGTCTGTAATTTATTCACATTGATAGATATCTCTCACTTTTCATTATTCAATGTGAGAGTTTAGCTTAGCACTCAAGATTGAATACGCAACTATCTCAGTGACTAGATCTTTTTATTGAAATAAGCATATGTGGCATGGTGCATATTTTGTCATTTTTCTAATCAGAATATGTAAATAAGCCAAAAAATTACAACCATTTTATCGAAAAATTGATGCATTTGTCATGGTTAACAGGAGGAGTTACTTCTATGGATGACTTTCTTCTTAAGTTTTTCCCCTCAGTGTACAAACAAAAAATGCACGCACATGAAAACAACTACTGCAAGTATAACAATCAGGTCCTTGCAGCATTTACCTCTGTTTTATACATTTCTGGTTTAGTTGCATCCTTGGTGGCATCTACAATTACAAGGAAATATGGACGGAAAGTAAGTATCATAGTTGGTGGTATCAGTTTTCTCATTGGATCAATTCTGAATGCCGCAGCTGCTAATCTAGGAATGCTTATCATAGGTCGGATTCTGCTTGGTGTAGGCATTGGTTTTGGAGATCAGGTAATGAAAGTTTTCCTATAACCTTTAGATTCTTATGCAAATACGAACTTTTTATTTTTGTTTTTAATGTAAAACATTGGTATATAAAAAGTGCAATCAAACAACTAATTCGTGTGTACAGCCAAGTTCTAAAGTCTAGATAACCAAAGTATCAAACGTTCAATTGATTTAAAGGGTCAGGGTTCAAACCTGATGAAAATACTTATGTAACAACTAATATACTTACGTCTTGATTAGGCGGGTTCATAAAATTTTACAATAAAAATAGTAGTAATGAGATCACACAGTGAAAGGTTCAATAAAGTATGTTTGAGTTAGAAAATAATACAGTTATACCTTAAAGTTGAGAAATTACTATAGTTACTCCTCTCCTGAATCCTGATGTTTCTTTTGAAGGCGATTCCTCTTTACTTATCAGAGATGGCGCCAACACACCTACGAGGAGGCCTAAACATGATGTTTCAAGTTGCAACCACACTTGGCATTTTTACAGCAAATATGATCAATTTTGGAACACGCAATATTAAACCATGGGGGTGGAGGCTGTCCCTCGGACTTGCTGCAATACCCGCGGTTTTGATGACTGTTGGAGGAATACTTATTCCGGAGACTCCAAATAGCTTAATAGAACGAGGATCAAAGGAAAAAGGAAGGAAGGTCCTTGAAAAACTCAGAGGAACAAAAGATGTTGATGCTGAGTTCCAAGATATGGTTGAAGCAAGTGAGTTGGCAAACTCAATAAAGCACCCTTTCCGGAACATACTTGAAAAACGATACAGGCCAGAGTTGGTCATGGCTATTTGCATGCCTGCGTTCCAGATTCTTACCGGCATAAATTCAATTCTCTTTTATGCTCCTGTGCTATTTCAAAGCATGGGATTTGGCAAAGATGCATCTCTCTACTCCTCAGCCTTGACTGGGGGAGTTCTTCTGTTATCAACATTCATTTCTATTGCAATAGTAGATAGACTGGGGAGAAGACCTCTACTCATCAGTGGTGGAATACAAATGATTATATGCCAGGTTAGAGAACTCTTTCTTTAATGCAAATTCCAATTATGCGCATAATAACTTGGATAACAATACTAAAAGTTGAATACAAAGAAATCTAGCTTCCCTGATGATTTGCAAAGGTCAAGACTCTTGCAAATGAATGGAACAATTTATATTTGCAAACTAATTGATTATACTCTTATTTTTCACATGAGCAGGTCATAGTTGCCATAATCTTAGGGATCAAGTTTGGAGACAATCAAGAACTGTCAAAAGGTTATTCATTGTTGGTTGTAGTTGCAATTTGTCTATTTGTTCTAGCATTTGGATGGTCATGGGGGCCACTAGGATGGACAGTCCCAAGTGAGATATTTCCATTAGAAATCCGATCAGCGGGGCAGAGTATAACAGTTGCTGTAAACCTTCTCTTCACTTTCATAATCGCACAGACGTTTCTTACTCTTTTATGTTCATTCAAGTTTGGGATCTTCCTGTTTTTTGCTGGCTGGATAACCATCATGACCATATTTGTTGTTTTGTTCCTACCTGAAACCAAGGGAATTCCCATTGAAGAGATGGCAATTATGTGGAAGAAACACTGGTTCTGGAAAAGGATACTACCGTAGACAGCTGAAGATACATTGTAAGGTAAAAAGTTTCAGGGAGCCAGATGATGCTGTTTGGCTATAATTAATTACATATGTTATAAGCTACTAATGATGCCGTATATAATTGAAAATTTCATACAATGTTGATCGTTTTCCCTTCATTTACTCTAGAATTGATTCTGATTCGAAGTTATAATATGTAGTTTTTGTCTATACAATAGATTTTTAGTGCCAAATTTATTAATTGTTCAACGTTACATGAATGTATTCAAATGTAATTCAATTCATTCAAAATCATTCTTTGCCCCACATAACCAGGCACATGAGTGGAAAATGAGCATGTTGAATTAGATCATAAAAGGAATAAAACAAAATATTTATAGATTGTTCATGTAGTTATCTCAATTTTCAAATACAAAAGGAATGAAGTAGACACCCTATTCAGTATGGCAATAACAAATATTAGTGATAATAATACTTGAGGACTATGACTAGGGTTCATAGCTCAAAATATCGAATTTTTAGTAAACCTGATATTACAAAGTTCGCCATGACGGTGTTCAAAAGTATTATAATTCCCATGAAGTTCCAGAAGAGTTCCAAGCATGATCTAAAATTGATTGCGATGTGAGACATGATCTACCATATTGAATGATGATGACTATGCAATTGCATGAACATGCTCTTATTGTTTGGAAAATTCTTACCATTGTTATATAAAAATTCAATTAATATCACCAACTCTAAAAATTCTTAGCTAGTGTGAGGTGTTAATTTCTTGCTATAGTTTTGTTGTATAAAAATTCAATTAATATCGCCAATTCTAAAATTGCTTATGAAAATTCAACTAATTTCTTACACATGCTAATTATATGTGAAAAATACTTGCTATTTCTGCCTCTGAACTCTCGTTTTCTCCTTTTCTCTCATTTATATCTTCTTTCAATTGTGTGCATTCAAAATTATTGTCTCATGCATTCTCTCAACAAAAACAAATAATAGTAACATTGTTGTCTCATGCATGATGCGTTCTTATCATGATTAGTTATGTCGATACCCCACCGAACAGCCATCGACCGAACAATAAGGTATGTGTTAAAACAGAACATCCTCCATTCTACAATATACACTCCCTCGTAATATTACATATATCATTTTCTAATTCAATATCTTTTCTTTGTAATTATAATTATGCTATATACATACATCAATACTCCTTCCATTTGCACTCGCTCTCCTAGGATTGACCTATGAAACGTAATGCTGGATCATGGAAAATACTTAGGTGACATTGTGGTCGGTGATATTGGTCAACCACAATGTCAGAAGTATATAAAAAACAAAAAGACCTTAGGAAAGAGAAAGAAGAAAAGCCACTTGTGACATTGTGGTTGGCCAATGTCACCAACCACAATGTCACCCGAGTGCTACCCAAAAGAAAAGAAAGAAACGTCGTATTCCTCTTTTAAAAAACTAAGAAATTGTTAAAGAGTTTCATCAACCGGAGCATTTGTTAAGAAACTAAAATTAATATGTACATTGTTATGTTTTGTTTAAGCCTGGTATTTTAGTCGTAGCACATTACTTTGCCCGTTTATAAACGAAACAAATGCACATATTGGGCGATCTTAAATATAAATAAATATTTATAAATTAATATATGCTTTTTTAGCAAATTATTTTAAGTGTATGTTTGATTGTACTTCTGTATGAGACAATTGATTATAGACGTGTAAAATTATTTTTGACATGTTTAGATGATCTTGAAATTAGAATATGAATTTTTTTTTATCTCTACAACTGATTTGTAGTCTTGAATTTATTTTTCGACTTATTTTTAAACAAAATTAATTTTAGAAAATCAAATCACAAAGATAAGTTTTTGGTCGATTCATAACCAAAAAACACACTTACCACAAAACAAGTTTCCATAAAGAATACTTTTGAGAATGCACATATTATATATATTTTTTACGCCCGTAAAACTAAACACCCGATTTAACTAAATTAATTACTTTTGTATTACAATCAAAACCGAAAAGAATATTTTTAGAGTAAGGTACACTCTACGAAGCGTCAAATACACACTTAACTAATTTATTAAAAAAAATCTTCATTTCTTTCGGAGAGATTCCTAATCAGGAATATTGAAAATTGGATTTCTCACAATTATAGCCGAACGTTGTAATTGATTTGGACTATTTAATTTTAAATCGATAACTTAGATCGTTTTACTGTGTTAAACCACACTTAAAATTTAGATGTCTAATCTTAAATCTACAATTAATATCAAATGTTCCTTTCTCTAATAAAGTCATGGTAAAAAATGTGAGTTGACAGTGATTTAGTGGAGAGAGGTTTATGTTCCTTTCTTTCATGAGAAGTTATAAAATAAATTTAAAAAGGAAAGAAGATAAAAAAAAAAAGAAGTAATTTGAACATGAGATAAATGATAAGAAAAACAAGAAGTATGAGCTTTTTTTGTGTGAGTATACGAAATATAATGAGTTACTAATAATTTTATTCGTTCGATTAAGGAGTTTGAAATTTGTGAGTAAATATTTAACCAAAAAATTAGACTAAATAAAAAAATGCCACATTATTTTAGAATTTCTAACAAGCATATATTTTGTTGATTCAACATAACACATATTTTTTTTCCATTGTTAAATCCCACCAAAGATCAAAAGTGAACGAATGTGAAATAACACAGGTTGAATGAAAAAATATAGCATAAAAATGAATGACATTTAATAACTAAAATTTAAGATAAAAAAAATAAACAATTGACATCCAAAACCTAACAAAACAAATTATCATAATGTTGGCATAATGTTGGGACTTCCACGTGAGTCTTCACTAGGTAGGATGATCATATTAGGTAATAGTAACCATACAAGTGAGCTTACAACCACATCTTCACATAAAACTTTAAAGCATTGGATATTTTGTTCATCTCACTTATACTTATATGTCGTTCAAAAACTACTCTTTCATCCAATATATAACGTTAACTCACACTTGACACATTAACATATCATGATTAAGTTTGCGACTATCTGTGTCGTAATTATGTGACATGGTAAAATAAGGTCAAATTGAGGCACAACATGTACATAAAGGTTGTTTGGTGGTGATTTCATGGAGGGAGGTTTATGTTTCTTTCTTTCATGAGAAGAGAGAAAGGAAA
>Ga0315914_1012064_pt1 | contig 10092 bp, 8 predicted proteins | sample MpolenodulesMG_FD_203920 | JGI IMG/M metagenome (GOLD analysis project Ga0315914, IMG submission 203920) | Medicago polymorpha root nodule microbial communities from Los Angeles, California, United States - elongated nodules | ecosystem: Host-associated > Plants > Roots > Nodule | place: USA... | reverse complement strand
ATATAAAGCCACTTAATAAAATATTAAACACCACAACACGTCATAAATCAACATAAATCACATAAGTCATATAAAAGACTCTAAACTCAACCAAAAATAATTAAATAATAAATAGGGCGTTACACTTGTGGTGCTTCATGACATCTCAAACGATAAATTTTTTCATTTAAAAATATAACTCTAGCGAGATTTTTGTTTATAAATCACAAAATATTATAAATTTGAATAAAATTGTATATGCATGGATATAAATATTTTATAAAAAAAATTTGAGGGAAAAATATTTAAAATATATAAATAAATCTTAAATATAATGTTTATATTACAAATCAATTTCTTTGACATTTTTTGAATATGTAATTTCGTCAAAGAATAAAATGAGTACATAATTTATCAAAGAAATTTTAGTTTAAATTTTAGTAAATTTTAGTTTTAAATAAAAAAAAATAGAGTTTCCAAACGACTTTTACTTAATTTTTGAAGCTCTTATTATTACCTTTTAGTTTAAAGTAGCAGCTTCTAACTCTGAAAAAAGTAGGGCCAAACATATGAATTGAGAATATGAGTGCTGAAATTTAATTTATTTATAAAATCAGTTTTAAACTTTTTTATTTTTTTTAGGTTTATTAAACTCAATATTATGTAGCGGTAGGACTAACTTATTTCAACGTGAGTAACATTATGAATCAACTAAAAACTTTTAAAAGATAAGAGATAAACTTGAAACTTTTTAAACATAAGAAACCAACTCGAAACTTAAAATAAACATAGGGGGACCAAACATACAATTAAGTCTTTATTTCTCATATTTGTCCAAAAATATTTCAAATAGAATATAGAACACATATCGGAAATAAAAAAATATAGAATAAACAATTTAAATAAATAAACACTTTTTTTTTGGCACAAAATAAATAAATACTTTTTCTTTTCAAAATATAAATACTTTTTATTACCGAAGTAAATTAAACACATTATTCATTTATTTATATTTTTCACGGATAAGTCATTTATTTATATATTAACAATTTAACAATTTATTTTTTCTTCAAAAAGAAAAATTTAAATATTGTTTAGGTGAATACTGGATACCTTAAAATTTTGCTGGGTAGAAATATTTAATTATATGTCAACTTTATATTTAATTTTTTAAAATAAATTTGAATTTCAAATTATTTTTGTTTGCTTTAAATTGATTTGATTTGACTTCTATCCGCATTTTTTATTGTATTTCCTTGTACATATATTTTATATAGTCTTAATTAAATTCCATTTTTAATATTAAGTGTTTACATTTTTTATTTAAATTGAATCATAAAATAATATTCAACCAAAATAGATAGTTAGTTCTTAAATTCTCTATAATTATAGTGTATATTTTAATTTAAATTTAATTTGACACATAAAAGTACTACTAGTTGTTTGGTAGTTAACTTATGAGTTGATTTTATCTCATACTAATAAGTATAGATATTCAACAAAACTAAGTATCCAATTTTTCATTTTTCCTCTTTTATATGCGCCATTTAACATCGATACAGGCTCCACTAATACTCATAATGCTACTCAGCCAGGAACTAGTACATCAAATATTCACAGGTAGTCAGAACCATATCGGTAGAGCGGTACATATTGCTTTAGTAATTTATTTTAGTTAGAATTAGTTTTATCTTTACTTAATAGTTTGTTTAAAAACTTGCATGTGAAGTAACTAACTCAAGTTTTTTGCATGACAAGTTATGAGTTTGTTAAGAGTTTGTTTCAGTTTTTGTTACATCACTTGGTGTATAAATACTTCATAGCTATTGTAAATAAGTATCAAATTCATTCAATAAAATTACACAAGTATTTTTCTCTCCCTCTCTCAAAACAAGAAACCATAGAATCCCAATCCCATGCATCTTCTTCAATTTGTACACAGTTTTAGTGTTTGTTTTCATTCAATCTTTACACATTGTTCCATCAAATTGGTATAGCAAAGCCTGGTTCGTTCATTGTTGTTAGATAATTCGTGAAGAATGGCAACTCATAACGACAATATTCATGTGCATCTTCCAGTTTTTGAAGGCAAGAATTTTGATCAATGGAGCGTAAAGATTAAGTTAATTTTCAGGTTCCAAGATGTACTTGAAATTGTGAATGAAGGTGTGACAGCACTAGCAGCGAATGCAACTGATGTACAACAGACAGCTCATAGAGAATTGAAGCAAAAGGATGGGAAAGCCATGTTCTTGATGCATCAAAGTGTAAGTAATGAGATCTTTGACAAGATCATGCATTATGAAAGTGCGAAAGAGATCTTTATCAAAGATCATGCATATCTCATCAATAGAAGTCCCACAAAGAAGTTGCATGACAAAACACCAGAAGAAGCATGGTGTGGAGTAAAACCAAGTGTTCAACATTTGAAGATCCTTAGCTCATTGTGTTACAAACATGTACCTGATCAACTAAGAAAAAAACTAGATGATAAGTCTTAGGTAATGATTATGGTGGGATATCACTCAACTGGTGCCTACAAACTATATGATCCAAACAATAAGAAAATAGTGTTTAGCAAAGATGTGAAGTTTGATGAAACAAAATGCTGGAACTGGAAAGACAAGGCACCAAGTGAGTTTGACAGTCACCTCTATCTATCTTATTTAGAGACAGAAGAAGTTGAGTCTGAAGAAGATGATGAAATTGTTGAGAATACAAATGAAGGAGGTGCAGAAATTTCTAATAGGCCAACAAGGAATACTCAACCACCAGTTAGGTTGAGAGATTTTGAGAGATTTCCTGATCAAGTAGTCACAGATGAAGGTGATATTGTGCAATCAACAATGCTTGTTGAAGCTAAACCAATATCTTTTGAGGAAGATCTTAAACAAAATCCCTGGAACAAAATCCCTTAGAGATTAGTTCAACTACCTACTGATAAGAAATGCATTGATGTTAAGTGGGTTTTCAAAACAAAACTGAAGCCAGATGGTCAGGTTGCAAAATACAAGGCCAGACTTGTTACAAGAGGATTCCTACAGAAGTGTGGTCAAGATTACTATGAAGTATATGCTCCAATAGCAAGGATGGAAACAATCAGATTGATTGTAGCTATAGTAGTAAAAAATAACTGGTCTATGTACCAGTTAGATGTAAAATTTGCTTTTCTCAATGGTGAGTTAGAAGAAGAAGTATATGTGAATCAACCACCAGGATTTGAGATAAAGGGTAAGGATGAGTATGTGTATAAGCTTGATAAAGCTCTGTATGGTTTAAAGCAAGCTCCAAGAGCTTGAAATTAGAAAATAGATAGTTTTCTTGTTCAGCAAGGTTTCCTGAAGTGTGTAACTGAACATGGAATTTACTGCAGAAACACCATTAATAAGCTCATTGTATTCTTATATGTGGACGACATGATAGTTACTGGAAACAATGAAGAAGAAATGAAGGTTTTTAAGAAGAATATGATGAAGAAGTTTGAGATGTCTGATTTGGGCAATCTCACATATTTTCTAGGAATTGAGTTTGAAATGAATTCACAAGGAATTTTGATTCATCAAAGGAAATATGCACAAGATGTTCTGAAGAGGTTTAATATGTTGAACTGCAAACCAATTTCAACTCCTGTTGACACAGGAGTGAAATTGTCTCTGGTAAATGATGAGAAAGAAGTGAATCCAACTTTATTTAAGCAAATTGTGGGTTCATTGAGGTATTTGTGCCATACAAGACCTGATATTGCATATGGTGTAGGTTTAATCAGCAAGTACATGGTGAAACCTACCACCTCAAATTTAGTTGTAGCCAAGAGGATTCTGAGGTATGTGAAGGGTACTAGTAGTTAAGGTATTCCATACTCTAAGAATCAAAGTGATGAACTAATTGGCTACTCAAACTCTGATTGGAGTGGAGATCAAGATGACAGGAAAAGTACTGCAGCTTATGTGTTCATGATTGGAAATGTAGCTTTTTCATGGAGTTCTAAGAAGGAATCAGTGGTTGCACTATCTTCTTGTGAAGCAGAGTACATAGCAGCTTCCATGACAACATGTCAAGCTCAATGGATCAACATGCTACTGATGGAATTGCAACTGATGAAGGATGAGAAGATGGAACTCAGAATTGATAGCAAATCAGCTATAGACTTGGCAAAACATCCAGTAGCACATGGTAGAAGCAAGCATATAGGAACCAAATTCCATTTCTTAAGAGATCCAGTGAACAAGGGAAAGCTGGAAGTAAGGCATTGCAAAACAGATGAGCAGATAGCAAACTTAGTCACAAAACCCTTGAAGTCAAGTAGCTTTGATTACTTGAAGATGAAGTTGGGAATGGCTGAAGCATCTAACTAAATGAATTAAGGGGGTGTATTGGTTTAGTAATTCATTTTAGTTAGAATTAATTTTATCTTTTCTAAATAGTGTGTTTAGAAACTTGCATGTGAAGTAACTAACTCAAGTTACTTGCATGACACGTTATGAGTTTGTTAAGAGTTTGTTTCAGTTTTTGTTACATCACTTGGTGTATAAATACTTCATAGCTATTGTAAATAAGTATTCCAATTCATTCAATAAAATTACACAAGTATTTTTCTCTCCCTCTCTCAAAACAAGAAACCATAGAAACCCTAGAATCCAAATCCCATCTTCTTCAATTTGTACACAGTTTTAGTGTTTGTTTTCATTCAATCTTTACACATTGTTTAATCAGTACAAGTGTAACATTGACGCCTCGTTCTCAACCTCTCATAATAAGGTTGAATATGGAATGTGTTTTAGAGATGACGATGGAAAATTTGTATCGATAAAGATTGTGTGCTTTTCCCCACTTTGTAGTGTTGAGGTGGGAGAAGACATTGAGTTGCATACCGGATTAGGGCGGGTGGTGGATTTGTTCTCGATAATGTTGACTTTATATTGGACTCCAAAAAATGTCGTTGATTGTATAATGCATGTATGTAAATAGTTGTGTTAAATTTCTTTTCAAGACTGTCATGTCGAATTTAGCTGGAGATAAATTAATGAGATTGTTTATACATTGGCAAATATAGTTCTATGTTTAATGTTTAATGAACCATATATATTCCCTCCGTTTTTAAATACAAGTAAAATTGACTTTTTAAGTTCATTCGTTTAATGATGTATGTGGTTTATAATATACACCATATACATTATTAGGTGAATGAACCTAAAAAATCAATTTTGTTTATATTTAAAAACTGAAGGAGTATATACTTTAATTGCCAATAAAATTAATTTGGTTTGTTTTCCTAAAAAGAGTGGGTACTATTAATGCACACTTCAGCCTATATAGGTCATCCCTAAAGAAAAGAAAAAAAACCCTATATAGGACAACAAATTTATTTATTTATCTTTTCGAGAAAGTCAATAAATTTAATTAAGTCATTGATTTATATTACTAAATAATTTAAGATCGGTTCAACTAACGCTACATGTTAAAAATGCTAACAAGACAAGATACAGACTAGGATTTGCTGCTGACAGCTTGCAGTAGTGAAACAACAACACAGTTTTATATAGTTTTCAATCATGGCCATTAGACCATTATTAGGTATATTGTTATAACTTTGTCAATGCATCTAATAGTTGAGATAAGAACTATATTGTATTTTACAACACTAAATCCATTTCCGACAAGATTCACACAATCACATTTCTTTTTAGACATGGTGCATAAATATTTAGATTAATTTCTATACATTAATTGAAAGTCAAAATTATAAATTTATATATGCATTCAATCAAATCATTTTTTTTGTTTTGGTTCGAGAGGAAGTATCTAATCAAAACTTGACACTATGGAATGATTTGATGGATGTATGTGTAAAATTTGGTGTATAAAATTAGATCCATAAATAGGGCTTGAAATGAGCTCAGTCGAGCCAACCATACCTAAACTCGACTCGACTCGATAAGAATTGATTTAACTCAATACTCGGTTTGAGCTCGACACGAACTATTTTTTTAGTTTAAGTTCGACTCGTTTAAAGTTCACAAATAGTTCGGTTCAACTTGTTAGATTCAGTTCATGCTTAAACAGGGTCGTTCTAATAAAATTGGAGGCTCTGCTCTAATATTAAAAATGGCCCATAATAAAAATAATTAATACTAATTTAAACAAGTGCAAATTAACAATAAGCATTATTTTGATTTTAATTTGTTTTGTTGAATTTTTGTTGTTGATAGATGTGTGAGTTTGGCCTAACTTGTCCATTTATTCTTTTATTTTTGTCAAATAATAAGTGTTTGATTTAGACCTACATAGCAAGAGAAAATATTATCCTATATCCCAACAATTATACTCATACCCTTACAAATAATTGAGGCTCCCTATAAATTAGAGACTCGGCTCCGTAGAGCTCCTTGCACATGCCAAGGAACGTCCCCGGGCTTGAATCACATTACTTAAAAGTCAAATTTTTTGTTTTGATCAATTACTACAAAGTCATATTATCATGTTTAGATCAATTTATTCACACGTTTCAATTTTCTACGAGAACCATTGCTTATTTCCACCAACATTGATTACTATCTTCTATTTATCCAACATCATTGATAAACTTAGATCACTCAAAACAAAATGAAGAAAGTAATGAAATGAAAAGAAAATATTATGACGAGATTATAAATTAGAGGTAATGCAAAAAGAAATGTTAAGGTCACACTCTCTTTTGATCAGTGGCGGAGCCAGACAAATAAGTTTGGGGTGGCCGCCATCCCGCCACCAAAATAAACTAAAATATAATATATAAATTATATTGCATACAACACATTTAAGTCGTAATAAACCAAAAACTGATCATTCAAAATTTAAACTACATAATATATAAAGTCGATCATTACATACCTAAAGATGCACTTTACGCTTTCCGAGTGACTTGAAATCATCAATAATTGACTCGGAACTAATAGATACACTAATTTTCGTTTCAATATAAACTGACATACTATCGGCTAAAAACCCAGGTCCATCTTGTTTCTCAACTTAGACTTGATAATTTTCATTGCTGAAAAAGATCTTTCTGTTGTGGTTGTAGAAACTGAAAGAGTCATAATAAGGCGCAACAACTTATCAATCAAGAAATATTTTTTGTTACAAAGAAACAAATTTATCAAAATGACAGGGAAAATGAGATTAGGTTTAATTTGAATTCTATAAAACAAATCATCATTTTGGAATGATACATCATATAAATTAAAATTAATCATCATTGTCAAGAATAGTAGTGGCGCAGCTGAAGGTATATAACATCAATTGCAACATTGAATCACTATTTTAACAAGTAGTGGTATTTCTAGCATTGATATATACAAAACCTTTGAACAGACTAAGGACTTTTCGCATTGTTCAGAGAAAAAAATTGAAAATTCTTTATGGAGAATTCTTATAAAAGAAACAATCATGTGATTATTTGCAAATCTAATTAACAAAGGAACTAATTAACATATTTACGCACTTCCAAATCACTGAAGCATAGTAACCTTATGGATAAAGTTAAAAAGTCTAAAGTAGAGGTATAGCGACTCATAACTAGCATTTCTGCAAAACTGTTAAACAAACCCTTCATCTGCAAAACTGTTATAGAGAGATTGAGATGAAGAATTGAATCTGATTTTGAAGATTGATGCAGAGAGAGGAGATGACAGTGCGGTGACTGAGTTCGCTGGAGGAGAGTTGCCGGTTGCGGGATTTCCGTCGGTGGATGAGGACTGAGGGTGGTGAGTTTGTGCAGCGAGGGAGAAGAGAGAATACTGCGTGCTTGGTTCTTTTATCTCGTTCCGAGGAAAATTAGTAATGAGTAGGGGTGTTCGCGGTTCGGTTTAGTCACCTCATCCAATTTCTTTTTCCATATACCTTTTTCCCTTTACCTAGTAACCCATTTTACCAGTTGCAAACTAACACGGTGTTTTTGTCTTTTTTTTAAATAAAATAAAAATATTAACTACAACTTTATAACATCTCCACAAACTCCATTGTTCCTTCCGATCTATCCATGGCTTCTTCCAATTTGGCAAAAGTTTATAAAAAAGAATTAATTATCACCGGATTTGACAAAGAAAGCAACAATTTTTTCCTTCTGCTGGTCAATTGGGTGAAGGCGGCGATTTTTCTATTTTATTTTTGTTTAATTTAGAGTCTCCTCATACAAATTAAGAACTGAAATTATGTGTGTTTTTTTGTATTTGACAAATAAATTATGTGTATTTTGAACTTTGTATTGTAAAAAGGAGAAGATGATGAATGGGAAGAGGGTATGGAGGGGGTGAGTGGTTGCGGACATGAGAACTTGCATAAAAGAAGCCTCTTGGACTTGGTGAAAATAATAAAATTTAATAAATATTAAAAATTAAATAAATGTTTAAAGTCTATCAAAATGTAACCGGTAGCAAGTACAAGAATATAAAAGAGTGAATGAGGTTTTGTCAAAAAAAAAAAAAACGAGTGGATGAGGTGGCTAAATATGATTGGAGTGTGTCAAAAGAGTATGTTAGAGGGTGTGACGTTAGCATTTGTCATAGAGAAAAACTTTACTCATGAATTCGAGAGACTAGTGAAACCAGAAAATGAAAAGGAAATAATGTTGATGTTTTTGGAAGACATGCATAGGTATCTAAATTTGGAGAAAATGAGAGGAAAGATTCAGAAAATTCAATGAGATGAGGTTATCTTTTCATTCAAGGTAAAAATTGCGGCAACTATCACTTTGTCTGGCAACACTTTTGCAGGTCATTGTTTGTCTTTGGATTCCTGGCTTCTGGATTCTTTTGCGGTATCTCTGCACCGCCGTCATTAAAAAGAGATTGTTATGGTTGTTTGGAAGCCGCCTTCGGTTCCTTGGGTGAAGGTAAACACAGATGGGTCAATGATGGGACAACTTGCGACATGTGGTGGTATTCTCAGGGACAACAAAGGATCTTTGATGGGTTGTTTTGTAGGTAATCTTGGACCCTTCTATGTTTTTGAGGCCGAAATCTTTGGTTTTATTATGTCTATGGAGCACGCTTTGCAGCTGGGTTGGGGAAACATTTGATTAGAAAGCGACTCTATTAGTGCATTGTTGGCTTTTAAGAATTCCTCTCTAGTGCCAATCCGTTTGAGAAACAAGTGGCACAACTACTTTCCGATAGGTTTTCAGGTGATTTATTCACATATATTCCGCGAGGGGAATAGCTATGCAGATGGTCTAGCTAATCATGGTCACAATATTTAGGGTGTTTGGTCCACCGCTCTTTTAGATTTATATTTATAGAGAAATGTAACTCATAAATTTGGAATGGATATCACGCCGAAGATACATTATTTTTTTTCTCCTTCAGTGAAAGAATATTTGCATCAAATATTCCCTTTCAAAATATATTTGCATCAAATCTTCCTTCATACGGTACAAAAATATATTTATTTTCCATAAATATATTTTCAGCACAAAATATATTTGAAACAAATCTTTTATATTTTTAGCAACAATATTCTTCATCCAACAAATTTTGAGTTATACTACAACAATACTAAAAGAGATTGGATAATTGTTCTTGCTTCTAAACTATCATTAACGGAGTTAAAGGATAGAGAAGATAGCACAAAGAAGTTATCCCGATTAACCCTACTAGGCCAGTCCAGTTCCTACAAACTGTGAGATTTTTCACTATGATGCCCTCTCAAACATCAACACTCTTTTCTTTTCTTTTCGTGGTCTATATTACCATATAAGTTTTCACTAGTGCAAATCAGGGATACAAAACCTGTTTTTTTGAGATTTAAGACCTGTTTTTTGTCGGGGTTATATCATCGGGCGTTGTAAGTTTGAGATACGACACCTATTTTTTATTGGGTATAAAAACGACATATTGTACCTGTTTTTTCTAATAAACTGGTGTGATATATGTATTTGTAACCCCACTTTTACACTAAAATAGGTGTAAAACCGCACATATAACACCTGTTTGAATACAAAATCAGGTGTGATAACAAATATATAACACCCATTTTATCAAAAAACAGGTGTGAGAAAACTAGTAGCAAATTAAAAAAAAAATTAACCTGCAGGCATCGTCAGCTACAAGTTATTCAATTCCACAATGCTTTTATTTT
>Ga0315914_1012063_pt1 | contig 10093 bp, 4 predicted proteins | sample MpolenodulesMG_FD_203920 | JGI IMG/M metagenome (GOLD analysis project Ga0315914, IMG submission 203920) | Medicago polymorpha root nodule microbial communities from Los Angeles, California, United States - elongated nodules | ecosystem: Host-associated > Plants > Roots > Nodule | place: USA... | reverse complement strand
TACTCCCTTGGGGTCACCAGTAGTTCCGCTAGTATACATTATTGTACAGATATCGCTTCTTTTCTTTACAGGTAAATCAAAACTCTGACTTTCACCCTGTGGCAAGTATTAAAAATCAAATTAGGAACAGAAACACCACAATATGTCTATAGAAGTAGCAAAAGAGACATTAATTTCTGCTAGCCCTTGTAATGAGGTTTAGAAAAATAACTTTTTTTTTTTTTTGGTAGGTAGACGAAATGGCAAAGCCATTATAAACTCACACACACAAGTGGAGGTACCGGGGTTCGAACCTCGGTCATGGCATCCGGCCTGACAATTTCGGCATTTTGCCAGTTGAGCTAGGACTTCTAGATAAAAATTGACCCAAGTCAACTAACCAAACAATGCATAAGTTTCCATTGACCTGATATCATCCTTATTTTTCTTACTTGAATTGCATAACAAGTATGTTAACTTATTTCTTTCCACACATTCCACTAGTACTTAGGCTAACTGCCGGTGGACCAAGATAGTGATACAACTCAACCAACTATTTATGCTGCATAAGGGACTCGGAGCAATTGCAGGCAATGCCAATTAATTATACAAGGAGCAGCTTTCATGTCCAATTTACAAGTAAGAGTAGAAAGAGTAATAACACATGAAATGAATAACTCACCAATTGTAAAAACTCAGTCCACGAATATATTGCCAATCCAAACTTTTCAACTTCTTGCTTTTGTTCAGGGGTAACCTTTCCGAAGCTCACAATTGCTGTATAGAAACATAAAAGTCATTGCTTCTCTCTAAAGCACATGTATCTTAGCAAAGAAAGAAGAGAATAAAAAACACTTACTCTTGAGATATTTGGTTGCATTTGGAAATGTCTTCAATAGCTGAAAAGTTTTTAAAATAAAGATAGGGATCAGACAGACTGTTCAAAGAAAAGGGTGCCTAACTCTCTGATCCTTCCCAAAAATAAATTTCTACGAAATAGATAATTTCAATAGATGAACCTCAGGTATCTTCTTTTCTTCTGCAAATGCAATTGAGACCTCTGCATGGGATATGATAAATTCTATGGCCCCAGAACCTAAGTCATATATGTATGAGAGTGTCAAAGCCAATGATAATTGGAAATTCAAAATTAGAAAACTGAATATGAAAGTATTGGAATGGCATTTTTTTCAGCAAAGTGGAAAAATAACCTAACAAAATACTGATTATCAATATATACACTATGGGACATTCAACCAGTATTAAATGCTAAAAACAGTCTCTTTAACACCCACTATTTTATTGGGTTAAATCAACGTGGGTCCCACCACTTTATTTATAACCCATTTCCAAAGTGTGAGCCCCACAATGATTTTATCCAATAAGAGAGTGGGTGTTAAAGAGAGTGTTCCTAGCACTCATGCAAAATTTGAATTTCCTGCATGTTTATAAATTTCAAACAAGTTGTTATTGTTGTGAGATAGTTTATCACAATTTTAGGCAACTGACAAGTTTCGGTGAAGGTTTAGTAATTTTTCAGCAATAAAAAAAAAAAAACTTTGCTCATAAAGTAGGTAAGATTTTCAAATAACTGAACAATGACATCACTTTTTTCTTTTATAAAATCACAAAGGATAAAAACAAAAATATACCAGATAGACATCAAAGTTCTTAATAAAGTGTGAATTTAGAACCTGCATATTTTTTTATCAAATATAAGAAACTTTGTTAATAAAACAGGTAAGTTTTCCACATAAATTGGTGAACTTGGGTGAAAGTTAGCAAAAAATGCCACATTGACAAAAATGTTGAAACTTTTCTAACAACATCAAAGTGTAAAATCTAATGTGCAGTAGGTTTGGAAACCAAAACTCAATTGCAGTTAAGTTAAAGCACCATCACTGTGTACAAACATGCTAAATGTTTACACATACCTAAGGTATCGTATAAAGGAACACAATGAAGTCCATGAGCATTGCAAGCCTGCAATTATTTGAATACATTTTAAAACTTAATAACAACCGGGTGAAAGAAGCTAGTAAAGGAATATTATAACAAGGTGACCAGGGATGCCCACTAACAGCACCACGAAAGCATAAGAACAATAAATAATAGAAGCAGAACACTGTAGAAAGTAGAGATTCAAAAGATGAAACAGAGTTTCAATCCAGAAAGAACACAACTTATTGCCCTTTATATTCAACAAGGACTACTGACAGACAAGAACAACCATACAAAAACACAGAAGACATAAAAATAAATAAGAACAGGTATAAAACCAAAAAAAAAAAAAAATATTACCATAATTCGCAACAACAAGAGTGAATGTATTGTATTATGGAGAGAGGGCATTAAAAGTGTATTCTAGGAGAGGTAAGGGAAGGACAGTTGAAAAACAGATGTATAGTGTAGGAACCGGTTAATATGATAGGTAAATGAAAAGGAGGTTAGAAGAGTACAAATTGGATCCTGGAAGGTGTGGACAAAGTTGGAGCCTTGGAGAAGGAAAAATTACATTGAGTTGATTGCAGAGTAGGAAAAATTCTGAGGCGCAAAGTTCGGCAGAGAAACTGCACTTGCCTTACAAATTAATATCGTGAAAATGGGAAGCGCGATAACAATCAATTTCAGTTTTCGCTCCATCAAAGCCAATAACTGGTTGCAAAGCCTCTACAATGACATTGACTAGAATGTTAAGGGAGACACGAGGGAAAAAGTTGGACACAATGGATTGGACGGACACATTGCATCGGACGGATTCAGTGGAGGAGCATATGTAGAACTTCAAAACTTTGGTGGTGCAAGCTGGAGTCGTTCAAGAGGAACAACTCTTAGGATACTTTTTGGGGGACTTAAATCGGAAATAAGATTCCAAATGAGAGTGCATAACATGGATGATGTCTCGACTCTCGAGGTCCATTGAACTGACTCAATATTTGGAAGAAAAAAAATACAATGCCTCACAGATGGGCTGGATCGCACAATAAGGAACTTTTCCCCAATTTCATGCTGCCTGTAAGGGATTGAAACCACAAAACAAGACCTTCAATGGGAGGCATGAGTCAATCAGGCAGCAAGAGAAAGATAGGGGAACAAAACAGGGATTAGAATTGGAAAAATTTAAAAGAAAACCAAGACGAAAGAAATTCAAAATAAAATGTACCTCCATGCTCATAATCCACTCTGCAGAATTGGCACCATAAATACCACATTTTACACCCTGCAAACCAGAAATATACGAATTAAGCTCAAAAAAACTAATCAATATAAATAATTATTACATGCAAAAGTGAAATGTCAAAATCATATTAGACAAATTTTGACAGCTTAAGTTCAACAGGAAAATCTGTGACAAAGAGTTAGGCAATTGAACTCACATGACCATGTTCTTGGTATGTGGATAACTATTGAACTATTTATGATGCAGACAGTAACATTATCAATAATATATGTTCAAAGAAATTAAATAAGAGGTATCTGAAGCTACCAATTGCATGAAACCACACAAATTTGGCATTGTACATCAATGCTGATTGTAGATACTAAATAATGAACAGCCTAACATGTACAGAGAATCCAAGAATTTGAATATCATATAAAGAAGAAAATGCTATTAAAATAACCAAAAACAAAACAAGGTTTCATTTTCTGGTAATCAAGAGGAGAGACATAAGACTTACTTCTCCATAACCACAGCTGCGGATAGAATTTCCGACTTTGATCACCATGTCATATACTTCTTTGTAAGTTTGCCACTTGTACTTGCCATGCTGTTAAGTGTAATAATAACGTGTGAGCATTTAAATAAGTCAAAATCCACGACCGGTCAAGCTATGGCAAGAAAGTTTCCAAAAAATCAAAAGATTTATACAGTAACCAAGACTTTACCTTCCCATCCACAATCTCTCGGCTACCAAGCATAGGATTATTTGGATATTTCTCAACAGACAATCTGTAAAACCAGTGATACAATTAGAACTGAAACGACTAATGTCTTATCAATACAGGTCCAAATTTTTGCTAGTGTTGTTAAAAAGCAGATATAGTATAGCAGAATTTGAAGAAATAGTTATTGTTCCATGATAAGCTATTTATTACAAAATCTTGTCAAACAGCGGCTATATGCCGTTATAACAGAATTTAAACAAACCTCTATTTGTCGCGATCTGTGAATAACAATACTTATTTTCTTTTAACATTAACTTAGTCCAAAATTGAGTCAAAAATTAAAGATTCCTTTGTTAGAGATTAAAATAAAAGTGATTTTGAAATAAAATAATTTATAGATTATATTCTAGAGATTTTATGAAAAATTAGTATCTATTTTGTTACAAAATTAGTTCCATCTTTTAAATTATATTTTCTCTCCCCGCTAAAAAAAATCTATTTTTTGAGAAGATCTTAACAACTACTTATTTGAAACTGTTTTTAGAATTTTTTTTTTTAGATTTTGATTTTTTTAAAAAAGCAGTAACAAACTGATACAACACCTTAAAAGTGATTATTTAAAAAAAAATGATTTTTTTTTAAAAAAGCTATAACAAACAAACTCTAAGGGGGTGTATTGAATTGAGATTTTAAAAGACTATTTTGGCAAACAAAATCTTGAAGATTTTAAAAGGTTTTGTGAGATTATGTTGATTTTGTTGGATTTTAAAAGACTTTTTTTAATGACCTTTTACAATCAGGATTTATGAACACATGATTTTAATGGATTTATGATATAGATTTTAACGGACTTCATGAGATTTTAAGATTTGAAAGGATTGTATGAATTTTTAAGAAAAAATTAAATTGACCGATCTATGAAATAGATTATAAACTTATAATATGAAATTGATTAATAATAATTATAATAATTTACTCAAACAATAATAAGAATGCTTTAAAAAAAATCATGGTCACTTACATAAGAAAAAAAATGGTCACTTAACAACAAAGAAAACAACTATGAAATAACACAACAGTGCACAACAATCGATAACAAGAAGCAACTTCCGTCGGAAAACAACAATGAAAAAACAAGGAATAATATCACTGTTTTTTTTTAAACAAAAAGGAATAATATCAAAGAGGGTATGAGTGTGTGTGGTATGAGAAAAAAAATGTTATGAGTGTGCTAAAAAAAATATGAAAGTCTCAAGAAGACTCAAGGTTTTTCATGAGATTGTTGATTGAATATGTTATGTGTATTTTCAATTAAAAAGTCTCACAAAATCCATTCCATAAAAGAATCTATTAAAATCTACATAATTTTGAATATCAAGAGATATTTTATAAGTTAGGACAAATCTGATTTGAATACCACCGAATTTCGTTGCCCTTAAAAAACAATCTTGATTGTTTTAATTGAATACCACAAGATTTATTTGTATTCCATAAAAATCTTTATTGAATACCACAAGATTTTTTTTATTTTTAAAAAGTCTTTTAAAATGCCATGAAATCTCAATTTAATACACCCCTTAAATCAAATATTCAAGTCCACTATGCGCGCACACAAAAAAAAATTAGTAAACACTATTTCTCCAATGTTAGAAAGAAAATTTGAGAAACCAAATACAACAAAATCTGATTTACTCACCCTGAATGTTACAACTAGTTATGATATTATGATGCCTCAGATCAGAGAGCTCTGATTTGCAAATTAGCATAAAAATTCAACGAAAATTAAATTAAATTAAAATAAAATAAACAGAATCTGATTTAGTGTAATTAAATCTAGTAATTACGAACATAATAAAAAAAACAATGAAATGAAGATTAAATTCAACTCAAGTCATGACAGTATGAAATCGACATGGAAAATTGAAATGAATATTGATTTGCATCGAAACTAACCGAAAAACATCCCAGCAACAATCAAGACCAGGAATAGGAGGAGGAAAACCATCTTTAGCGAAGATGCTACGATACGCAGGTCCTCTTGAAGGTTTTTCTTCCGTTGCTTCCTTCGCTTTTTCAACCTCAATGATGTATCTTTTCTGCGCCATGGCTCAACGATCGATCGATGAGAAAAATGGTTTAAGTTAAGCGGAGAATGAGAAATTTTAAATGGAGAGAGTAGATGAGACTTTAAATGCAGTTAAGTATCGGTGGTTTAAGGGAATATTGGTTTTGACTTTGAAGAGTCGAAAGAGTAGGGTATGGTGCTATGCTATGCTATGTTATTGAAACGTGCTCAGCGTAATTGCTGGCTAAGATACTGTTGTTTTACTAAATTAGGTTTGGTTGGTCAGCAAATTATAGTACTTCCATCCATCCGATTCATTACGCAACTACTATCTGATCTTTTTTTTTCCTAAAATAAAACAAAAAGCTACTTTATTTTACACTTTCTGGTGTGGATATTCTTATTCTTGTGTAATTTTTCTTTTAGATTGTATTCTCGTGTTATTTATGTAAAATTTTAATTTGTAGTTGTAAGAGTGTTGATAATTTTTTCCATATTTAAAAAATATGAGTTAAGTTCGTGTGGACTTACTCCCTCCGTCTTATAATATAAACAAAAAAAAATAAAAATCACACTTATTAAGAAAACTAAAACATAGTAGTATGTAACCTAGTTTTTTGTGTTATCTTTGAAATAAGTTTTATAGGAAGATATAAAAACAATTTTTTTTTTGTAGTTGATTATAGAGAAAATGAAAAGGAAAGCAAATTGAATGCATTTTGCATTTAATTTTCCTTTGAAAAAGATAATTTTTTGAAAAAACATAATTATATATGATAAAAGTTGGTCTTTTTTGCTTATAATTTGGGACAAAGAAAATGGGTTTTTTTTGCTTATAATTTGGGACGGAGAGAGTATTTGCTAAGGGAGTTTCTACGGTACACTCTTAAATTAAGGTGTACAGGTACACCTATTTCATAAATCTATAAGTTAATGATAATTTTTATGTAATAAAGAGATATTTATCGACTTTTATATTTTAGAAAATATTATCCCATAGGAAAAAACATCATTTCATTTTTTTATAAGAATTATACTAAATTTTTTTAACATTTTATTAAAAAAATTATCAATATTCACTATTATGAGTAATAAAACTTAAAAAAAAATGAATTTTGCTTTGTCGACACTTTTGAAAAATAAAATATAACTATTATAATTATAAATGATAGAAAATATTTTTTTTAAACAAAATAAATCATTCAACTATTCATTTAAATACACGGGTTTTCGAGTGTACCATAGAAAATGTCATTTGCTAATGAGATATTGTTTCTCAAGCTAAACCTTAAAGTAAATGTTGAATCTAACTCATCTAATGTCTTCACGGTGTTAATGAGACTCAATCCCAACACTCATATTTGGGATCAATTATTGAAGATTGTAGAAGTTCTATTTCTACTTTTAACAATATAGAAGTTTGCAATATTCGTAAGAGGTGAATCAAGACACTCACTAAGATAAATTTGCAATTTCATCATGTATTGATTTTGTTTAGGTTGAAGAAATATCTACTTGTGTTTATGCGGTTGTGACATTTGTTTATTGCCAAATACCATTTTTTTTCATGAAGTCGGCCATTTTTATAAAAAAAAATGGATAAAATGAATTTTATTAAGTATGTCTTGTATCTTTTTTCCGTTATGAAAAAGATTAATAAAACCAACGAACAATAATAGCATCAGAGGAATTCCCAAGTGAATCCTATCATAGTTTATTTTTTTGACTTAAAATTTCATTGTAAATGCAAAAGTTCCCCTGCTTGTTTGGCGTCTAATTCTAAATCACATTCTCACAAAAGACAATTTGATTAGGAGAGGAGTTATCAATAACAATGATAGCCTTTGTGTAAGAGGATGCAGGATGGTTGAAGATAGGAATCACTTATTTGTCAGATGTGATGTTATTGGAAGGTCGTGGTCTTTGACTCTTTGGTGGCAAACCGGTTAGGCTTTGCATTTGTGGGTCACGATTCTTTTTATGAGCATCGGATGGAATTTGGCGCTTTAGGTGGTTTTAGGAGATTTCCTTTTGTTGAACATTGTGTGGACTTCTACGATATGAACAATTTGGACATAATACTATGGTCGTATTTTTAATCATAAGGATGAAAATTTGCAAACTTTAAGTAAGAAGATTGAGTTTCAAATTTTTTTTGTAGTTGAAATCAAAACACCCTACTTTTAACCTTGTGGTGTTAACTTGAAACCTTGGAGTTTACTCCTCCTCAAATTCTCAGGTTGGATTCTTTCTATGCCAATTTAGATGGGACAATTTAATGTCAATTTTTTTAGGAGATTATAAATTAACAATGTTGTAACAAAAAAAAGATACTAACAATATATTGTCGCTTTGTGCTGGATGGATAGACCTGTGGTTTTAATATACTTCAGAAAAAATATATTGTCGCTCTTTCAAGGAAAAAATGAAACATTTTATTAGGCGCCCAAAAAACTTTTTTTTTGGTACGAACATTTTATTATAGTATTTTTTTTCCACAAAATTTTATTATAGTATATGTGAAATATGTTTTATAAACTTTTTTTATCAACATCATTAACTAATAGGATTTAAAGTAAGAGTCCGTTTGTTATAGCTTTTTAAAAGAAAAATCATTTTTTTTTAAAATAATCACTTTTAAGAGTGTTTCATACGATTGTTACAATTTTTAAAAAGAAATCAGAATTTAAAAAAGAAACTAAAAATAGCTTCAAATAAGAAGTTGTTAGAAGTAGCTTCTAAAAAAATAGTTTTTTTAAAGGAGAGAGAAAATAAATATCAAAAGATTGAACTAGTTTTAAAACAAAAAATCAATTTTTTATAGTTGTATCCAAACAATTAAATTGTTTTTTTTTAAAAAGTGATATTTCCTACGATAAAATAACGTAAAAAAAATTCTGATTTTTTAATAAAATCTCTAAAATAAATCTATAAACTGTTCAATGTCAAAACCACTTTTATTTTAATCCTTAAGTAGACTCTAAATCTGTTTTGAACGGAAAACAAATAAAGTGATATGTGTCTGTTGAACAAATCAAAAGTTAATTTTCCTTAAAGAAAAACTCAAAAGTTAATTCGTCTCAATCTGAATTGCTTGAGACAAATTTATATAAATAAATGAGCCAAACGATGTTGTGCCCACGATGTACTTGTCAAAAGAAAAAATGTACTGATATTTTAATGTTGAACAATAAATAGTCCCACCGTGTAGCCAGTACATGTTCATTCTTGTTGTTGTTTTAAGGCACTTGGTGGTAGTTACTAGTTGGTATGGTACGTATTGAATGACGTCTATTTTTTGTCTATTTTTTAAGGCAGATTGGATAGTTTAGGAAAGTTTCTTATATTTTGTATTGCGATGGGATTGTTTAACAAACATGTTCTTAAAAGTGGATTTGACATTTTTCTTCTATCTGTTTTGATGTTCTTAATGTACGGATTTGACATTTTCGTTGACGTATAAAATATATCTTCATAAAAAATAAGATCATGGACTTGACTAAAAAAAATAAGATCATGGACTTGACTAAAAAAAATAAATCATGGAAATGCAAATATTAGATAATTCTAGAAAATTACACTATACAAATTGCCAAGACATGTGCTTAGACAATTTCAAAATAAGAAACTCCATAAACTATATACGGATAATCCCTAAAAAAAACGAGTAACTTGGATTAAACGTCAACAAAAAAAAAACTCGGATTTGTTCACTTATGTGAACCAGGTCGTACCACACGAGCTGTAACAAAAAAAAGTCTAAATACATTTTGGTCTTCTTATTTTTATTTTTTTATGTTTTGGTTATTTGATGACGTATCCTTTTAAGTTGTAACAATAGTTCAAATCAGATTTACTTTTAAAAAAAATTTAGTTGGTAAACATTTAATTTTTTTTTTGGTAGTCAGGTTTTGAACCCCGGACCTTGTATATTTTATGCATTGTCCATACTAACTGAGCTAAGCTCACAAGTCACAACGACAAGACATTTAGATTTATTTTAATTCAACAACATAAATTTTAATAAGTATACAGTAGAAACTCTTTAAATTAATACTCGGTAAATTAATAAACTCTCTAAAATAATAAATTTGTCCGGTCCCGACTTGGACCAATGTAAAAAATTGAAAAACTCGATAAAATAATAAGATAATAATTTTT
>Ga0315914_1012062_pt1 | contig 10094 bp, 4 predicted proteins | sample MpolenodulesMG_FD_203920 | JGI IMG/M metagenome (GOLD analysis project Ga0315914, IMG submission 203920) | Medicago polymorpha root nodule microbial communities from Los Angeles, California, United States - elongated nodules | ecosystem: Host-associated > Plants > Roots > Nodule | place: USA... | reverse complement strand
TGAAGAGCGCTTCTGAAGAATGCTTCTGAAGTAGCGCCTCTGAAGAATACTTCTGAAGTAGTGCTTCTGAAGTGGAGCGTCGGAAGTGGAGCTCCTGAAGTGGTGCGTCTGAAGTGGAGCTCCTGAAGTGGTGCGTCTGAAGTAAAGCTTCTGAAGTGAAGCTTCTGAAGAAGACATATTCTGATGTAGTTAGTTAGAGGAGTTTGTTACAACATCTAGTTGTATATATACAATCTCTTATGTTGTAAAGAGTAGTTGTGTGAATCAATAAAAAATTCTCCCATTCATTGTTTCTTTAGTTTCAGTTCTTCATTTTCTGTTAGTTATTCATCTTGCTCAAAAATAGCTTATTCTTAATAAGCACTTTCGCTGCGCATAGAACAGAGTGATTGTTCTAACAGCAAGTAATACTCTCAAGTGTTACTGAAATCATTTAGTAACACGGGCTTTACCTAACATTTGTCAAATGTTACAAGATCTAAATAGTAACATTTGCTTTTGATTTAGTTACAATTTAAAGTGTTACTAAATCTCATATATGTTGCAGTGAACCCTATGTACCACCATAACCCTAGTGGTTGTGTCTTTTTTACACAAATTATATTATGTGTCCAAAAACTCATATCTTTAATCACTTTTATTAGGATCTAAGCATCATCAAATGGATCACAACATCAACTCATTTTTATTAAAACCAAAACTTATAATTAATTGTAATCCACAAAATATTAAAAGAAATGCTAACATCATTTGGACTAAATTATCAAAGCCTCACCTTTATTTGATTGAAATTGCATGGAAAAAAAAAAACACAATAGCATTACAACAGAAAAGTTGAAACAGAGCTTGAAAACTCAGCAGAAAAAGAAGAAAAAAACATTGCAACCAAAGGAAAATAAAAACAGTGCTTGAAAACAATTACTCACTTGTTAGAAAATATGAGCAAAAGGAGTAAAAAAAGTTGATGTAGGACGAACAAAATACATCAATTTTATTTCACTCATTTTTGCTTATATTTTATAACAGAAGGAATAATCTAAGTAAGGCTCTGACACTCCCCCTATGCCAACAACTACTTCTTGTTCTTCATCCAGAGATATGTCTGAAAAAAAAAATATACACGTTTAGTTTTAAATGAGAAGATCGTTGAAAAGTACCGTAACAAACAAGGAAATATAATTTAAAAATACATACCACCAACACTCCAACACCGAATTCAACGAGTGCTCTGACTACCTCCATGCCAATAAACCTTCTAACGCGGCGATAATAAGCTTGGATCACGCCAAATGACAATGGCGCCGATGCCAAACTTTCTGTAGAAGGCAACATCACCACAGGTGGGGCAGAGAAAGCGAGAAGAGGCTGTGCGTGCAGGGGTGATTGAGGAGCCGAAACCACCGCCACCGGAAATGTTGGATGTGACGGAACAGAAAAATGAAAAGGAGGGTTGGAAGATTGCAATGGTGGTGGAGTTTGGGTTTCTAGCTCAAGAGTGGTTTGAGGTTTTGGTGGAATTTCGATGATGATTTCAGGAGCTATTGGAGGTGGTGTGGCCATTGTTTCTAGCTCAAGAGAGTGGGTTGAGGCTTTGGTTTGGTTTGTTTGAGTGATGAAGAAAGAAACTAGTGTGTCCTTTTTATAGTAAGAAAATTAGTATTGTGTCACATCACTTTTATTTTTTTAATATGAAGAAAGAAAATTAACTTTTGTTTGATATGAAGAAAGAAACTCCTTTTTGATTTGTGTCACATCACTATATTTTTTTTTTTGAAGTATTGTGTCACATCACTGTGGGGTAGGTGTCGGTTTGGTGACCTGGAATAATATTGGAATCCATTCCATGTTTTTTTTTTTTAAAAAAAAATTGGTGGGGGCCTTCTCAATAATAAATTGCATATACTTTTTCATCTAGATTCTAGTCTCTACACACTAGCTCTCACGCCTTTGAATAAAATAGAAACTTTATTAATTCAAAAGCTGGGGAAAATAGCAACTTATATATAGCAAAACACACGACCAGAATTGAGAATTTGGTTTTTTAGGGTTGACTTTATATATAAGAGTATGATGCAAAGGCATGAAGGAATTGCATTCTAAAACTGAAAATGGCACTGGTATTAAATTGAAGTTACGTGCTTGTCCATCACTTCTTCTGATCTCCATATAACCAATGTTTAATTGGTTCATTTGAACAGTCGTATGGTTTTTTGCAAAGAAATTGAAGTTACTTATAATGCAAAGAAAAATGATGTATCACGAAACAAACAAACATAAGGAATGTTTTGAGGGGGAGGGTTGGATTGCAGTGGAGTTTGTTTGGGTTGCTAGCTCAAGCTAGGCATGGCAATGAGGCGGGGTGGGGACGAGTTTTACATTTCCCGTCCACATACCTGATTCTCATATACTTACTTGTTACCCTATCCATACCCAACATGGATGAGAAATTGAATCTCATCCCGTCCCCGACAGGTTCGGGTATCCCCGCCCCATCCCCGTCCCCGCATTGAATAATTTTTTTTAATAAAAGATAGAAGTTTTTTGCATCCCCAACAGCAACTTTGTAATACATTATCCAACAATACGCTCACTTTAACATTTGTTAAACGGAATGATTTAGTTGATCCTTTAAATATCAACGGTAGTTTTTATTAATTTGACAATTATCAAACAAAATAGCAAGACATATCAACATAAAATAATTTTTTACATTTGGGACGGGTTTGGGTATGGGTTTGGGGTGGGTACCTACATACCTGTTACCCGTCTCATACCTGTGTTTTAAAATCGGGGAAAACCCACACCCATACCCAAACATAGTCAAAAACGGGGAAAACCCGTCAAACTGAGTTTGGTTCGGGCGGGTAACCACGGGTATGAGATTTGTTACCATACCTAGCTCAAGCGTAGTTTTTTGCGCAAAGGTGCTTCTGTGATTATATTTATATATAAGGAAACAAAATACCAAAAAAAAAAAAACATTTAAGAACCTTATTTGATTTTTTTGCCACGTGTTTATTTTGCTTTGTACACTAAACTCTTACCTATAATAATAACCTTAAAATAAATTTTTGCAAGGTGTTTATTTTTCTTTTCACACTAACTTTTTCATTTTCATTTTGTATTTTTTTTGTAAAAAATATAATTTTTACACATTTTCATTCATTCTAAAAAGTGACAATTTATTATTTGTCAATTTCGTATTATTTTTGATAAATCATTTCAACATTTTCACGTCATTCTTAAAATGAATGGTTAGAGCTGTCAATTTAATGTTTTTAAATATTTATAAGCTGCATTTTTTTCTTAAAAACAATATTTTTTTCACATAAGCAAGTCTAGTCACGTTTGCTTGGCATTGGCACGACCTTTCTTCACCGAATTAGAAACCTTATAATGAGAATCTTTAATTAGATTGTTGACTCGTGCGTCGCACGGGTTTATTGTTAAAAGATTGACATACGAATAATAAAATGCAATATATAATTTGTAACGGTGAAAAAAAGAATAGGTGATAATTCAGAGTAGACAAAATAAAACACTTTATAAAATGTATAAAATCTGAAAATATTATAAAAGAAAATTCGAAATCATATCAATAATTCGGTAAAACAAATATGAAAATTTTAGTACATTGGCATGTAGTTTCATCACACATTGCGAAATACTTCCTCATATACGACGTTAGACGTCACATTGATATCAAAAAACACTACTAATAACAATGCAAAAACCATTACTTAAGTTATATGCTTCGAAAAACATGCTTTTTTAGGTGTCTATATCTAATAAAACAACACATGCGTACACATTTTGTTCCATAATTAATTCTTTTTGAGCAGCTGTTCCATAATTATTAATACAATTAAATTGATGATGATATTATTAGTTAAAAACAATGACCACCAGTAAAATAAATGACTACTTATTTAACAAAACAAAAAATCACCAAGTACTGTTGCAGAATCACTTTCCCCTTCCTCTATATGCAATCCGATCCAAGGAAAGGTGATTCTCACCCCAAAATTCATTCACAGTTACACAACTTTGCGTGCAAAGAAAGAAATAATAAAAGTATGCATAGGAAATAAAGGCTAACAGCGGAATAAGGTTTTGAACGAAACAAAATTCAGATTAAGTTAAAAAAATATGACATTACACGACACAGTCTGAATCCTTAGATAATAGACCAATAAATTGCGACAAAACTAAATAGGAAGGTTGCCAAAATTGGTGTAAACATCTCAAACTAAAAACAAAAAACGCAAAAAGGATATTCCAATATTAAAAAAAAGTATGTATATCGATAAAATGCATGTTAAATTAGAATACCAGTTAAGCAGTGGTATGAGAGGAAGGTTGTAAGGTCACGTCTTCCATTTGCAAAAATCAAAATATCAAAATATATGATTCTTCTGCTGTCTGTGTAATTTACCACGGTTTAGGTTTTTTTGTTGTTGAGAGAAACATAGTTTAGGGTTTTCTATATATAGCCGAGTTTGCATGGAAATTAGGGTATTCTGTTTGTAAACGTATTAAATAAGTGTACAACAACTTGTCAAAACAATAGATATATACAAACGATGACACAACATGATAGGAATGAAAAGCTCATCGGTGAGGAGAAATATTAGGGATTGCTGCATTTTAGAGGAAATTTGTTAGGTTAAATTGGTGCACTGCATTTTAGATGGAACTAGACCATCGACCCACGCGTTAGGTAATATTTGACGGTAATATGTAACAAAATAGTTTAGATGAATCTCATGATTGTCATATAGTATTTCATAATATTAAGAAGCATAGACGTTTGGTACGTACTGTACCATAACATAATATTTCCATGACATCGTCCTTGGTACCGTAAAGTAACATAATAGGTTGAGTATAGCGAGACGAGTTAACATTTATAATAAGTAAGAGATTATGTTAAATATAGCGAGACGGGTTAACAGTTATTACTTTCCAAAAAAATAACATATAATTAGGAACATAATTTTATTTTACTTTTTAGATAAACATTAAATGCAAAAGTGTGGAGGAAAATATTAGGTTAAGTATAGCGAGATTGGTTAACATTTATAAGTAAGAGATTTGTTAGGTTAAATTGTTGCTAACCTAATGCAGCATTTTAGACGAAAATTATTAGGTTAAGTTGCTGCAGACCTAACAAAATTAATAAATAAGGATTCCATGCACCGAACTACGTGATACAAAATCTTCATCATTTTCACTAATATTATCAATATTATTTTGTTATTTCCCTTCCTCATAATAAAAAACTCCTCCTTATTATAAAAAAAAAACTACTACTTTTAAAAAATATAAATAAAAAAAACTTCTGGTTCATCGTGGATCTGATGATTAACCATTTTGTTATAATATATCTTCTAAATAAAAATGAGAATAATTATACAATACTAATTACATAATATATTATAAAAATCTCACACGAAACATATGTATATGACTACAAATCAATTAAAATTAATGATTTTTTAATATCGTCGGCACAAAAATTAGAACATTTTTAATACAATACTTAAAAATAAGAATAATTATAATATTCTAACCATAATTTTTTCACACTTTAAATTTTAAAGTTGCTTTTTTGGAAATGAATCATCATTAGTACATACAAATCATACATATGACAAATGTTTGTTTGTCATTAGTCAATCATTTAGATTTAGTATTTTTTTATGTTGAAAATCTTCTAAATAAAAATAAGAATAATTATAATATAAGTTTATTATAAAAACACACATGAGTAAAATCTTTATGATGAAAGAATTACTTAAAATTAATTTTGATTTTAAAAATAATCGTTACTTTTTAAAATTTTATCATATCAACTCTCTCATATATTTATATAAATATTTGTTTTCGCATATATTAGCAAATAAAATCCATAACTGTTGTGACTCACTTATTTAAGAAATCAACTTTCTCATATATTTATATAAATATTTGTTTTCGCATACATTAGCAAATAAAATCCGTAACTGTTGTGACTCAATTATTTAACAAATTTTTGTATATATAAAAGAAAAGGGAAATGCTAACTTGTGTTCTTAAGCAACAAGTTTAGAAGCCAAATGTAAAAACTTACTTTTGAAAATTATGCATTCAATGTCTTAAATGTTAAAATTTTTTTTTTTTAATACAACACTTATGTTTTAATTCTTTTTTTAATCCTTAACTTGTGCCCTTACGACACAAGTTAACATGACCCAAAAGAAAAATATTTAATAGAAAAATTCCATTAATACTCATAAATTTCATTTAATATTTATAAACATTCTACAAGATTAACAATCTAATTAAATTTTATATAATTATCGTAATGTTACAAGATCCGTGCTTTCGCAAAGGCCTTTTACTAGTTATCATAAAAAACGCATGACAAACATTTATCTATACTATATATAAAGAAAACTACCCCTTTCAGCACACTTTTGGATTCGACTTTTCTTTTCAAAAATACCCTTAATTTTAAAGTTTAAGTTTAAATACAAGTAACACATGTAACAAATATATAACAATAAATTTAATTTAAGGAGAAAACTTACACATAGTTCCTTATGAATTGTTCTTACTGTTAGCCAATTACAAAATAACACGTGGATTACTAATCCATGTCACTAATCGTCCCCGTTAACCCTCTTTTACCTCCGCAACCACATATCAAACTCACAAAAAACTAGCACAAAACAAAAACTCATGTTACTTTTTTATCGGCCGCTTTTATGTTGTACATCTGTGTTTCTCTCAAAAAAAATGTTGTACATCTGTGTTGTTCCCCTCAATACAAGCGACAAAGATTGCCAAGTATTTTCATATCCCTTACACAAAAAACAGTATTTCCATATTATTTTATTTTATTAATACAAGTTACTCTTCCTTAGCCTTTGATCAATTTCAACAAACGTGATCAAAAAATAATGTTAAAGATTGGACTTTAAATCCTCTAAAAAAAATTAGCAACAAACGTGAGAAAAAAATAATATTAAAGATTGAACTTTAAATCCTCTAAAAAAAATTAGTAACAAACGTGAACAAAAAATATTGTTAAAGATTGAACTTTAAATTCTCTAAAAAAAAGATTAGTAACAAACGTGAGTACAAAATAACGTTAAAGATTGGACTTTAAATCCTCTAAAAAAATATTAGTAACAAACGTGAGCAAAAAATATTGTTAAAGATTGGATTTTAAATCATCTAAAAAAAAGATTAGGACTCAAAATATTTTAGAAAAAGATTTGTTAGCACTATATTGAACATTAAATATTAATAAGTAGGGTTCTCACAGTTCATAGTTCGTTCCCGCATTGTTTAGTTTTTCTCAACCTCTCTCAGCCCTCTGCATTAGAATTCAGAATTAACCTATAATTTTTTTTTTCCTTTCATGTTACAGCTGATCAAAGTCGATTAATTTTATGGATTATTGCTACACTTCTAAAATAAAGTATATTTTTGGCAAGATTATGCAAGAAGAACATTATTTGTTCTACAATGCATTATTTATTCAATATAACAACTTTAGCAAAATGGAGATATATATATATAGCGTAAGTTAGATGTCAACTACATTTAGGGTGTGCTAATATTGAACCTTACATATCCATCACTTGATTGATGATTGTTATAAAACCATTAATATTTTTCTCCAAAAAATGTAGGATATGAGAACCATAAATACTTTTTGTAGCTTGGCTTTGACGGTGAATGTTTTTTTTATGTAAACACAAATTTTAAATACTGAGTTAATAGTAATAAAAGAAAAATAATAAATAGACTTATGTACCTTTGCCTAAAAGTGGCAATTCAACACACAAAAGAAACTTAAAAATTAGATAAATAAACCGAAACAAAATTGAACTGAAATATGAAAACAACCAATGAAACAATGATATACCCATAACCAAGATGCCCACTTCCTTCCATCAAACTCACATGTGCAACAAACCTTTGTAGAACCTTGTAGTACAACATGCATCGTTTTGATCTTCATTATTATAGATAAAAATAAAGTATTCACAATCCAGATAAAAAAATTCATCAATGCACCTTTTTTTAGACGGTCTCTACAAATCTCATATTCAGATTAAAAAACAACAATAATACCTAATATATATACTCTTTTGATTTAAAACCTAGTTTTACTGAATGTTTTTGAAAAGTTCTCTCGAAGCCATTCATTCATTGTTGTATAGCTCTACAAAAAAATAAACTGGATTATTAGCAAAACGCATTATTTTTATGTCAAGTTATAATTACCAAATTCACAATGATCAAGTCCATTGAGAAATGTTTGGTCCATATCCTAAGGTAGTAAATAAAGATATGGACCTGTCACAAAAATAATCACATTTAGCTAAAAATAATCACAACCCGACTTCCTTTCTTTGTTTGTCAAGTGAAGATCTTGAAAATCATTGAACTACACTCTCAAGCTTGTCTTAAAGAATTATGCTATATTAGCTAAAAAAGTTTACCACATCAGTGTCTATAGGCAAATGAAATTGAGGACGTCATGTGAGATCCTTACACATAGCTAGGCAATTCTAATGAAATCCACCACACATGTGTGAAAGCCCTCATCAAATCAACCAAAAACTTTACAGGTGACTCTCAAAAACAAATAATGGTACCAATTGCAAAAAATCATGTCATAATATCAAATATTGTATATCATCATTTTCTAGCATACCTATCATTTTCTATAACCGTTAAGAAATACTTCATGCTGACTATTAGTGAAGGTATACACATAAAACAATGAGAGTTTGATATTTTTAGCATACAAACAAACATGAAGGAAAGATGTGTTATTCTAAGAAAAGTAAATTGATATGATCTCTGTATGACAATAATTTTAAGCCTTGAGTCAGAATATTATACAAACACCTTGTGGGTATAACAACCCAATAATACATTTACAATATTAGAAAGAATAGAACAAAGAGCATTTGAAAGAAAAATATTTCAAAGATTGAATTAAGTGTTGAGAAAAAAACAACCAGCTGAATAAAACCTAAGGGTGTTGAAGACGTCGTCATCGGCTGAAACTTCACATTCCCTTGAAATGGTGGATGAAACTGCTCAATGGGATCATAGGAACGGTCTCGACTCAGAATGTATGTGAAAATTGAACCTTACTTGAGTGATGATAGGTATACCACCTTAGGTGGCATACCACCATTCTACCACCATCCAGTTGGCAATTATATTATTAAACAATGATTCATAATCCATGTCAAACCAAAAAGAAAACAGAAAAAAGAAAGTCCTCTCTCTCTCTCTCTCATCCTCGCCTCCTTCCCCCATCCCTGATTTTTGCCCCTGGCCGATGGAAGTTCTCCTCCCCATTTTTGTGGATTTGGTCGTCAATTACTGAAAGCTTGTCTAGCAGTTCCATCTCCTCCCGCATGTTTTTCGTCATCGTCGCTTTTCGTTCACTCTCTGTCACCGTTCTTAACTCAATCTCTCCATTTCATCTCAATCTGTGTTGCTTCACAATTGAAGGCGTGTCTTTTTTTTTTGTTTTTGCTTCTTCAATTTCTGGTTTTAATTGTTTGCATTTAGGGTTATTTGAGTTTTATATGGTTTTCGTAAAGAGATTGGGTTAGGGTTAAGAAGATTTTTTGAGTTTTGTACACATGCTTGTTGAGAAAGAAGGTTCTGCTTAACCTTGTGCTGATTAACTTCTTTGTTTTTAGATGTTGGGTTAGTCTCTTATTAAATCCATATTTTTGCTAATTAGTTTGTTAGATTCATTTGGACTTAATGATTGTGGTGGTTATTGTTTTATCGAAGGCTTGTTTTAATTTGTTTATTTGAGATTCTCTACTAGCCTTAGAATTTATGAAATTGTCTAGGAGAGATTATTGAAACAACCTATAGCATGTACATTAGGTGTTTTTAGCTTTTTTTTCCATTAGCTCTCCAATGTAGCTTATGAAAATAACTTATATGAAAATAGTCTTGTTCAAAAAAACTTATATGAAAATGGTTTTGACTAAATTTTCTGTTTTGTCATGAAAATAGTTTATAGGTATACATAAGCACTTATATCATAAGTGATTGTGCTA
>Ga0315914_1012061_pt1 | contig 10096 bp, 9 predicted proteins | sample MpolenodulesMG_FD_203920 | JGI IMG/M metagenome (GOLD analysis project Ga0315914, IMG submission 203920) | Medicago polymorpha root nodule microbial communities from Los Angeles, California, United States - elongated nodules | ecosystem: Host-associated > Plants > Roots > Nodule | place: USA... | reverse complement strand
TGGAAAATTTTTATAGGAACTAAAAATGTTGATGGAAAATTTTATAGGGACTAAAAACTGTGATTTTATTTTGTAGGAACTAAAAACAAAATTCTGAATATTTATAGGGACCATTTACTTAATTAACCCTTTATTTAATGTCAATTTATAAAAGAGGTATACATATGATACACCTTCTGATCACCGTTAGTATAAACAAAAATTAACATTTTAAATTTATTTATTAAATAAAGAATATATACATTATTAATTGAACAAATATAAAATATAAATTTTTGCTTATAATTGTGATCGTGTTAATTTTTAGAAGCATACTCCACCGATGTTTATCTTGTATCTATCCCTTTCATGAATAAATCATCGGTTACATATAAATGGAGTAGATTTGGAGTTATTTTTTATAAGATGAGATAGAGAGAGTAAGTGATAAGATGTGATTAGCTAAATATACAACTACAAATACAACATTAAACACATGTCATATTATTCTTTCATTTTTACCCCATTCTGCCATTGCCATATAAAAGCAGCGACACACAACACAAACGTGACCAGTTTCAATAATTTTTGGTCTGTCTGCTCTCAAACACATTTCTCATCTCAATCTCTGTAACTCTTTTTCCTCAAAACCCATCATCATGGTTGAAACTAGAAGCAGTTCCTCTTCTTCCAAACGTCCTCTCTCTTCTCCTTCATCATCTCCTTCCAACACAAAAAAACGATCCAAGGTTCTTATGCAAACCAAAACCAAATTCTCTTATTCCTCTCAAATGGGTTTGTAATTTTTTTTTTATCTTAATTCTTAGATTTTTGTTTGTGATGAAACAGGTCTCAAATAATGTTTCATCCAAGGTTAATCCCTCACCGTTGGTCAACGAATCTGCTGAACGAGAGAAAAGACCATCTGATCTGTCAGAAATGGCTGTTGATGGTAACAATGACAAGTCTTCTTCTCTTCCAAACGAAGACGAAGCTTTGGTGTCTCCTCCTCAGTGTACAGGTATCAAAGTTATAAACTTTTTATCATTTCTTTGATGGGTTTCTTGTAATTTGTATAATCCAAGCAAGCAAGTATGTGTGGTTTTTTTGATTTGTGAGATTTATGGATTTTGTGTTGGAATCAGGTCAAATTGCTGAGAAATCAAAGGTGTTACCTCCGTTATCTCGGTCGAAGAAACGCTGCACAAAATCTAATTCTAAGTCAGCTTGGGGGAAGCTCATTTCTCAATCTTCTGAGGTTTACTTCTAATCTTAGTTAAGCTGTTGTTTTTTTTGCAATTTGCATGGTTGTTTCTTTGTCTTATTAAGGAGGGAGTGGATGCAATACAAGTTCTGAAACTACTGATTTTGACAAATCAGAAACCATTTTATTGACTAGTTTTGGTTTATAGATTTATAATATTTTCTGAATTCGGGGTTCTGAGTTTGTCTATTATGGCAGAGATTTTCTATATGCATCATGTTGCGCATTGTACAATGTTGGTTATTTTACAGCCTCAACTTAGTTTATAATTTGTATATTTTGGACTATCCATGTTAGCAAAAGTTACACACACCAAAGATAGAATACGTGAACACTACATAACGACAAAATGCAGAATTTATGAGGTTTAACATTAATTAATTGTCTGCGACTCTATGTCTATCGAAAAATGCATTTTATGAAAGTATCACTATGTCAAACAAGATTAAAGGTTTTGTGAAAACGTACAAACTTATTCCAATTAACATATCTAATCTATTCACCCACAAGAAACACTCTACACTATACAACTGATCGTTCGCATTTTCTTGGGGATTCACTTCGCTTGGACATGGGATGCCTTCATTCTTCATAAAACTCCCTTGATGTAGTGGTGATGAGTGGCTTCTTACTAAAATGAATAAGTGTATATTATAAATTATTCCTCACATTTTCAAGTTCTATCAAACTTAAGGTCTCTTTATTCTAACGATGCAATGGAACCTTTTTTTATGTTCAGCTCCACTCTGTCCCACTCCATTCCCTTTCATATCACCAATTCAAATTTACCCTAGGAGTCAACATTGAATTCCAAGAGAGTTTCACTTTAATTTTGGGCAACTCCAATAATTCTCCTTTCTAATTATTGTATTTGGAAATTTCAACTACTACGCAACAATTTCTCATTCAACTAAATTTTTTAAACTTTTATGTCATTGTGCGACTTAACCTTCTTTTCTCTTTTGCTACACAACTGCTCACACTTTTCACGACTTATCTTTTGATGTATCAAACACCTTTCCTTGTACTCCTTGCACCTTCACCTCAAAATAGAAAAGTTGTATCCTTGTAAAGGCATCTTTTCCAAAGAGATGATATTAACAATGTTATAAGTTAGAAGCCTTACTATGGAAAGCTTGAATCGCACCATTACGAAGCTTCATTCTCACTTTCCCAATGCTTTCAATCTTCATTTTCTCCTCCTATCCTAGGTGTCACACCACTAGGTTTCTAGGTGTCAAATATCACACAATCTCGTCAAATATGCATCGAGTCAACTGAATCCATCACCCATTTTGACTTAATGAAATTCTCATTTGTTGCTAAGCACACATCATCATCTTCAATGGTGCTATTAGCTACATTGGTTTGGAGTTTTCACAATTCTTTTTTCATTTCTTTTAATCTCTCTAAGTGTACCCTCATTTGTGTACACCTTGGTTGATGTGGCCCTTGTCACAATAGTAACACTTCACATTACTATCATCTCAGAATTTTTTGTTGGTGTGCATTACCATCAAGAAAAGGCAATGCTTTGTACTATATCATACATAGAAATTAATTACTATTTCAGATTATAGGATGTGTCATCATCTATTTGTAGACGATTTAGTGATACTTGCTTTTTTGGGGGATTGGGGGTTAATGTTGTAGCTTTTGGAAATTTCAATATTCTTATTGTGCACTGCCAACAAGAGAAGATAATGCTCTGTACAATATCATACATAGAAGTCGCATTAGATCTTGAATCTTGATTAATCTGAGTTAGCCAGATGAATCCGTTTAAGAGGGAAAGGATCTCCTAACACCCTATTCCCCAAGGGGGGTTAATGTTGAATACAATATTTTATTTAAGGTGAATATGTTGTTAATCTCGGATAGTGACGCAGAGTATCAATCCCTAATATGTGATAATGGTATAGCATGCAGCAGGATGACCACTATCTTAATGTTTTCTTATCTTTATTAAATAATCAATTGTATGGAAGTTCTATTTATTTTCATCTTCATAGTTAACAAATAAGGAAAAAGAGGTCATCGAGGCAAAGACCCAAAGAGGGAAACAATTCTTCATTCAAGAGACTTAGGCCCATCATTGGATTTTCCAAAAAGCCCATTGTGCCAAACCCTAAAAAAGCGCATTATAGCTAAAGCCTAAAACTAATGTCCTGTGTGTACAGCCTCTTATTCATACTACTGCAACCTACTTGCGGCCGTTGTACATCTCCATATCTAAAGAACACATAAGCCTGCTTGCCGGAAACACCAAAGACAACTTAATCACCTCCACTTAAAATAAGGCGGGATTTCTTCCCTTACGTCTTTCCGTTAACTTTAACAGCACCTTTACTCCCCTATAAATCCCAGCAATGCAACCGATGAACCTCCATGTTGCGCAGAATTACACATAACAATGGTGGTAGAGGATGGATGACCAGTTTCTCAGCAGAAAAAACTCCATCCTGTTCGTTATTAACGATGTTGTGCTTATCATCCCCATTGCCGCCAGGTAGTGATGAAACATTCTGCTGCATGTTCTTGCCAGTGTTAGCGGAAGGTGGAATGATAGATAAAATCTTCGAAGTTTAGAAAAAGAGGCCAATATTGAATCTTCAGCAATAGCCGGCAGGTTTCCAGATCTAGCGTCATTCTTCGATTTTTTTTTTCCCTTCGAAGTAAAGTATAACATTGATGTTAGTCATGACTCATGAGAGTCAAATTTGCATTTAATTCAACGAATCATCAATTTATTGTGAGTGTGAAACGGGGAGAGTTTTTATCTAATTTATGGTTCTGCTTTTCATTTAATCTTCCATTTTTTCAGATTACACACTTATAGGTTTGGAATTAATCTTTTTATTGTTCATGCTTTTCCAGAATCCTCACCTGCCCATGTGCGATCCTATTTACACTGTTGGCCAATGTCGTCAATGTAATTTATGGCTGAAAGATCCCTCTGTTAGTAATGTTTTGTGCAAATTGAGCCATATAGAGGTAGAGTTTCCTCCTTTATCTTTTTAAACTTAAAACAACCTACTGAAGAGATAAGATCTTTACAACTTTGTTATGACAAATAAGTAATTTCTCAAACAAATTCAGATCTATTATAGATGTTGCCAAAGATATCACTGAAATGAATTTTATTTCTTTTATGGTAGATGCTACTAAAATTGTTCCATCATAAGAAAATTACTGTTAACCTTTTCTAAGTTTAATAGATTAGTAACCACAGTTGTTTGTAATTCTGCACAGCATGGAGGTTCATCTGTTGCATTGCTGGAAATCATAGGGAGTTGTGGTGCTGTGAAAGTTAACGGAAAGATGTGTGGGAAGAAATCCCGTCATATTTTAAGTGGAGGTGATGAAGTTGTCTTTGGTGTTTCCGGCAAGCAGGCTTATGTATCCTTTAGATATGATTCCCTAGCAAGAATTTATCTTTTTGTTTCTTCTTGCTCCTTTCTTTATTTTTTCTTTTGCATGTTTTTGCGTTCACCTTTGCAAAAATACATGTTAGTCACGTTTTCTATGTATTTATATTACAAATCCTGTGTTTTTTCATTCTTAAATTTCTTCCATTGATATCTAATGGGTTCCTTAGCATGGATTTAGATCTTTCAGCAGCTCAATAATAATATCACTACTGCCAATATACCTTCTCCTGTGACCATTTTAGAAGCCCAGGGTGCTTCAATAACTGGAACGCAACTTGATGCAAGATCTGGAGACCTGTCGTCTGTTGCTGGAGCTTCAATATTGGCCTCTTTTTCTGAACTTCATGAAGATTTATCCATGATTTCACCTGCTTCTAACACTAGCAAGAACATGCAGCAGAAGACTGATGTTTCATCACTACCTGCCGGCAATGGGGATGATAATGCAAACATTGACATGAAGCACAGCGCCATTAATGACGAACCAGATAGAGTTTTTTCTGCAGAGGAAACTGGTCTTCCATCCTCTACCACCGTTAATGAAGATCCAAATGTTGATGCTGTAGAAGTCAATGCCGGTGTGGATGCAGATGTTGGGAAGATGACTGCTGCTTCCTGCAAATTGAGACCATTATTGCACAAGCTTTCTGGATCATGTCCTGAATTTGATTTGAGTGGCAACATTGCCAAGATATTGGAAGAACGTAAGGAATTAAAGGAACTCCTTAAAGATGTTGATAACCCAGCAATATTGACATCGCCCAAGCAACAAGCTTTAAAGGATAGCTTACAGATGAGAATTCTCAATGCCGAGAATATTGATGTTTCATTTGAAAGTTTCCCATATTATCTAAGGTGCAAATACTTGCTTCTTGTTAATAATACTTTTTTCTGATTTGAAATCCTGTTGTATGCTACCTTAATTATACATATCTATTGTGTGGTCACAGTTAGATGTAAGCTACAAACCTTGATATTCTTTGTTGCTATGATGCTTGGTAGGATGAAATGTAGTTACTGCCTTGAGATAGATAAAAGATAATTTATTCTACTGGTTATAATGATTTGCTTTATTACAGTGATACAACAAAGAATGTTTTGATTACTTCTGCATACATTCATTTGAAGTGCAATGGCTCTGGAAAATATGTTTCAGAACTTCCTTCGTTGTCCCCACGGATATTGTTATCTGGTCCGGCAGGTAGCCCCATCATTCTTATTTGTGTGATTCACTAATTTATTTATTTTTTTTCCTAAGTTAGGAGTGCTGTCATTCTATTCTTTTGTAGGCTCTGAAATATATCAGGAGACTCTGTCAAAGGCACTTGCAAAGCATTTTGGAGCGTGGCTACTAATTGTGGATTCTCTTTCACCTCCTGGTGTATGTTTTCTAAGATTTCCTTCTGTTGTTATGTTTATGGAGTTTTTGTAGGATTATTATTCCATACTAGTCTAATTTTATATAATTCATTTCATTCATTGACCATGGTCTTTATTGGCTTTCTCATCTGTTTGGTTCTGTTGGGATTGTTTCATACCAAAATCAGCCATATTGTAGACACAATTGAATTGATTGTGCAATTGAATTTTCAGCGAACACCATTGAAGGAAGTTGATTCTACTAAAGAAATTCCAATTCCAAGGACTGAAAGAACATCTATGTTTACCAAGAGAAGTACTCCGGCTGCTACAATACATATACAGCATAAGAAACCAGCTTCTAGTGTTGATGCCCAAATTATAAGTGGATCCACATCTAGTTCACAGGCTGTACTGAAGCAAGAAGTTTCTACGGCATCATCAAAAGGCAGTACTTTTAAAACAGGTATGCTGTTGTGTTCTTAAAATATAAGCACCTAGTTGGAAATTTAGTTTCTATTATCTTATTTTTTATATATGTTAGATGACATTCTGCTGACCTGACGCCTTCAATAATATGACGCTTACATCATTTGCAGGTGATCGGGTAAAATATGTTGGCGACTTCCCTTCTGCTGCCTCATCACCACAAGTTTTTCCTTCAAGGTAAGTTTGTATGGAAAAATTATACTTCGTAACATTTTTACGGTTAATGGGTAGAAGTGCTTGACCTGATTGTAGAGAGATGATGATATTTTTGTAGTTTAATAGCATTGTAATGCATCGGAAAAATTTCATAAATAGTAGGTCCCTCATTTGCAGATGTTACAGCTTTTGAAAATTTTCACTTTGGAGTCGTTGCACTTTGTTCAGCTCAGAATCCTAGGATGTTGTCATTAACTTATGGGTCTTGTTAACGAGTGCCCCCGGGGCACTCTTTAAGAATTCCTAATGAAGAAATTATTCTTTAAAAAAATTAAAGACTTCAATTTCCAATGCAATAAATACACAAACTTTCATAAAATCTTGCCACTTTTGGTGCTTAAAGTGTGCCCCAGAGGCACTCATTAACAGTTCCCTTAACTTACTATGTGGATTTTTTCCAACTAATTTATTTGAAGCTGAAAATGTGTCTAAATTAAGCTCCAGGTTTACTTAAGTTAAAATTCCTGCTTTGGCTTCTCTCTCGACTCTCGTGTATTCCTCATGGATGTTTCTAGATGGTTTCAATTTAGTTATGCAGATTTTGGTGTTTATTTATTTATGTTTTTCACTTTCACATTTTTTAATTTCTATGTTGGTGGATATTATATTTGACTGCTGGGTTTTTTTTTTGTGTCTATTTTCTCTTATTAAATATTCCCTTTTACCTTTGAATTAGTTTATTTTTTGTTCGTGTTGGAAATTAGTGTTTCTTTTTTCTGTCTGTTATATTGAGCAGGGGACCAAGTTATGGCTGCCGGGGCAAAGTTCTCCTTGCTTTTGAAAATAACGGGTCTTCAAAAATTGGGGTTAGATTTGAGAAATCAATTCCAGATGGAAATGATCTTGGAGGCCTCTGCGAAGATGACCGTGGGTTCTTTTGTTCCGGTAATTCACAGTATTTGATTGATTTGCTGTTCCATTTGCCACTTATTTGTATATTGTATGCTATAATTTTGCCATCCATTAAAAATTTAAATGATTTCTCTGCAGCCAATCATTTGGTACTTGTAGATGGTTGTGGAGGGGATGACTCTGGAAAAATTGCTATTAATGAAATCTTTGAGGTACCCCCAGTGTTATACTTGTCCAAAAGTTGTTTCAATTCATTCCTGAAGTAGTATACATAACACCCTTTTTTGCTATTGTGAACATAGATTGCCTCCAGTCTGAGTAAAAGTGGAGCACTAGTGTTGTTGATTAAAGATATAGAGAAGGGTGTGGCTGGGAACTCAGAAGTTTTGAAAAGTAAATTTGCAAGCTTGCCACAGAATGTTGTAGTATTTGGTTCACATATCCACCCGGACAATCGTAAAGAGAAGGTACTGTTTTATTATTATATTTGTTAGGAAGCATTTGAGAGTGATGATATTATGATTAGAGGTAAGTTTTTGCTGCTGCATCTGATGACTGCATATTTATACTTCCAGACCCAACCTGGCAGCCTTCTGTTTACAAAATTTGGAGGCAATCAAACAGCACTACTTGATCTTGCTTTTCCGGTATAATAATCATAGAAATTGCTCCTACTACTTTGATTGGTGTATTTCTAGGCATTGCACCCTCCTTTTTTATGGCTTTTGAAATGGATGGCTTTTTGAATATTGGTTAATATCAACATACAATGTTGTAGATGGGTATTTTCTGGTTCTTTCATGAATTAATCATCAACCTATACTATAATTTCGTTTGTTTAGGATAACTTTACGAGGCTGCATGATAGGAGCAAAGAAACCCCCAAAGTAATGAAGCAACTCAACAGGCTTTTCCCAAACAAAGTTACAATACAGCTGCCTCAGGTATCTTGGATTAATTTTACTGCACAATTTATGATCTTGCTGTGCACGTACAGTTCTTTTATCTGTTTTATTTGCAACTTTGTACAGGATGAGGCTTTACTTTCTGATTGGAAACAGCACCTAGAACGTGACGTAGAAACTATGAAAGCTCAGTCCAACGTTGTCAGCATTCGCTTGGTGAGTCTTACTGTACCTCCTGATAATATTTTTTGTTTCTTGTACTCTTTTATCATTCTATGCTTTCTCCTGTTGCTATTGTGTTGTTGATTCTTGTGCTTGTTCTTGGATGAGAATGAGATTAGCTATTGGGAGATTATTTATTGGGTGCCTTTGGAACGTGTCGTGTCACATTCATTTGCTTTATGAAATTTCCTCTTGTAGGTTTAACAATTCTGAATGTCATTTTAAACATCATATCGATGGATAAGTTTCCATTTTTTTTATGGCTATTTATCTTGGTCTTCCATATTCGTTTATGTTTAGTTTGCATTTTTCCTTATAGGGCTAAGGGTATTGATTAATGGCTTATCATTTAAGAGTTTATGCACAAGTTGTTTCTAAGTCGAAGAGGAAATGAGGGTAAATTATCCATAAGCTATTTCTATATGCTATACCAAGGCGAGGAGCTTACAAATATAAGCTCAGAACAACTTATAGACATGTCTCAACCTATCACTAGAAGTTCTTCCAAACACTTACACAAGTACTAATTAAGTTCTTCCCAACACCCTTGAGTCCTACAATTACTTTCAGTAAAATGATCCACTTGATGTTGGATTTTCAAATAATACGAAGACCTCGAATAAAACATACCTATAACTTAGCTTTTGCTTCACTCAAAATTGATAATTATTTTATTGTCTTGCCAATTGTCAAGCTTCTAATGAGGTTCTTCTAATGATTCAGGTCCTCAACAAGTTTGGACTGGATTGCCCTGAACTTGAGACTCTTTCCATCAAAGATCAAACTCTGACAACTGAAAGTCAGTTTTTACTATTTAAATGTTTGGAGTTACATTTCCTTCTGAATATGAAATATTCAGGTTTGGTACCACATTACTGATAATATGTTGTCAACTCTGTTTACTAGATGTGGAGAAGATTATTGGCTGGGCCATAAGTTACCATTTTATGCATTCATCTGAAGCTTCTACCGAAGAATCAAAGCCTGTGATATCTGCAGAGAGGTTGTTCCCTCATCTTTGTTCGTTTTCATATGTCAACCCAATAATTTGAGCAAAAACAATAAATTGAAGTTTTCTAAGTTTATTTATTATTTGTTTTTTAAGACCATTTTACTTTACAATTGTGCAGCATTCAGTATGGGTTTAACATTCTACAGGGTATTCAAAATGAGAACAAGAGCTCAAAAAAATCATTAAAGGTAATTTAAATTAGACAACCACAATTTTATACTTTTTTCATCCCTATTTTGCCGAGTACATAATTTTGTAGTACTGGTTTACATCCGGTTCTTTTTCATTTTCACGGTTTGAATTATGGGATTAATACCCATATCTATTGAACTGTTTATCCAGGACGTAGTTACTGAAAATGAATTTG
>Ga0315914_1012060_pt1 | contig 10097 bp, 10 predicted proteins | sample MpolenodulesMG_FD_203920 | JGI IMG/M metagenome (GOLD analysis project Ga0315914, IMG submission 203920) | Medicago polymorpha root nodule microbial communities from Los Angeles, California, United States - elongated nodules | ecosystem: Host-associated > Plants > Roots > Nodule | place: USA... | reverse complement strand
AAAGAGCGTAGATATTGTGTAAGAAAAAAAGAAAGGATAAGTAACATTCACTCTTGCTAATGGTTAAAAAACTATTTGTTGCAATATGTTAAGAAATCATAACATGACCTATAAACAACAAATTATAATCTGTAAATATATTTTAAACTGAATTAACAAAAGATAATTTATAGGTTTTATTTAAAAGTAAAACCTGACAACAATTATATATAGGTTCAATTCTATAAACAACAATTATAATGCATCCTACATTTCTTCTGTCAAACAAAAAATAAAAACAACAATTTCCTTAAAAAAAACAACAATTATAAATGATTGGAGTTCAGGCCAATATCTTATTCTTGATAATATATATTTAAACATTACATTATTGCCACTTTATTAATAATAGTTTTTCATTCCTCAATTTGTTTTTAATTTCTCATTCATCTGGTGTATAAGGGAGATTGAGGTCGAAAGCTCGAACAGGAGGCTGGTTCAAGTCAAATGGTTGCACATGTGGAGGTGGTGCATTTTGTGGTGGAGCTGGTGCATTTTGTGGTTGATGTTCAACATTTTGTGGTGGAGCTGGTGCATTTTGTGGTTGATGTTCAACATTTTGTGGTTGAGGCAGAGCATTTTCTGGTTCAGGCTGGTTAGTTGGTGGTGAACCTTGTTTACTCGATTCTAATATAAAATCTGGATGATGTTCTTCGATAACATGCACTGCTAAAACTTCTCGAGATGGAAACATTGTGTCACATTCACTGCATAAGAATTCTAGCTTTGACATGATATTTTTTTATGCTAGTGATTGATGTAGACTGAATGGGGTGTAAGGAAAATAAAAATGGTAACAATATATATAGGCACAAGACCCTATTTACTTTGAGCGCTACTTTTTGTTTTATATAATTTTCATAAATAATATAAGATACGTTATGGAAAATACTGTTGAATATTTAAAAAGATTTCCTTTAACATAAATTTCTCTTTTTTTTTTTGACCGAACATAATTATTTCCATAATGCACCCAAAATTGAAAATAAAAGATTATTGCTTTCTTCCTCAAAAAAAAGATTATTGCTTTCTTTTTTACAGTTTTTTATAGGTTCTTTTCACCAAAAAATATTATATTTCAGACATTGTACTTTTTTAAATATTGACTGATTTTAAATTGATGGTGGCTATACTAAATATAAACACACTCTAAGTTAAATTTGAATATTGGTTCTCCATGTTGACGTAATACAACATCTACCGCTAAACTCAATTCTCATTGGTGTTTTCATTGTTTACTTTTTGCAAAGTTAAAAAAGGAAAGAAAAAAATGTAGTAGCATAAACATTACAATAATAAGAGATAAAATATTGTATTTATTTAGTTTTATTATGCTTCTACTCCATCTAATATTTTTTAAAAATTATATATTAATCTTATAGTATAATAATCCTACGTCTATTTTAATTTATGATCAAATAAAAACAAACAATACATTCAACGATGAATTTAAATTGAGGCTAAATTTTTTTATGATTTTCATCGCAATAAATACTCATGGTAAAATTTTCAGAATTTTTCAAGAACTTGATTTTTCCGTCTTTGAAACATACGTTAATTTTGTTGTGTTTAATTTTTTAAACAATTTCTGTTTACTAAAAAAAAAATTGTATGGATTCACAAAAATATTTGCGATAGATTTATACAGTAAAAATAATTTCCCCGTCAATTTTTTTTCATGAATACATTGTTTATAAAATTGTAAAGGATCACACATCCAAAACCTTGTGGTATTTGTTCATGAACACATTGTTTTCTTACCATTTTATTTTTTTTGAAATGTTTGTAAGTTATGATAATAACCATGATCTCTTGTTTATTTTTTAGAACTTATGTTCCTGATCCTTTAACTTTATTTTGTTCCCATCTATCTAATAAAACTCTAATAGAATGATAGCAGAAACTAGTTGCCCTATTTTTCACTCTTATTTTTTCATTTCACTGTCGTTTTAAGTTTTGGCCTTCTCTTCTTGTTTACATCCCCATTCATTTTATAAATAACTTTTGATATTAATCTTTATCCTCTCTTGTTTTTCGGTTAATCTTTTATGTAACTATGAAATCTTCAAATGGCTTCACCTTTATCAATAATTTGAGCTGTGTAAAACAAACATGCTAAATTGATTTAATAAACTCACGAGTTGTAGTCATGGAATTTGGAAATTAAATTTACTTTTGGTGTTAATATAGATAATGAAGTATGATTATATTTTTCCCCTAAAAAAAAGTATGACTATTTTTTACCTCTTTTGGTAATTTTTTGGGAATCTAAAAAGTGAATCTTCTTGCTACTTTTGGTCAAAAATTAATGATTATTTATGTAGTAGTCCAAAAAGAATAGTTTTTTTTTTTGGACAAGAATCCAAAAAGAATAGTCAAGCACTAGATACGATTATTATTAGAATGAAAACTTTAGAAAAATTGTATACATAAAAATTGATTTGGATTTCACTCTTCAATGGTTCAGATTTTTTGAACCGATGAATTCTTCAATGGTTTGGATTTCACTCTTTTTCAAAAAAAAAGGAATCGTACCATAAAAATTGATTTGGAATCGTACCATAAAAATTGATTTGGATCGGTTCGATTGATCGACGAATTTAAAAATAGAATTAAAAAATTCATATTTTCACAACTTTGTATTTAATGCATACAACATACATGATAGAAAAATTGTATACATATGGACCAGACTTTTCTCAAGGCATCATTTTTAGAAGAAAAAAAAATGTTATACTTTTTCTTATTAGTCCTTTAGAAAAATGACCGATTATAATCTCAATTGATTTAAAAACAATGGAAAATAATTTTCAAGATGTTGTTGATAAATCAGGACTACTCGTTTAATGTTTTAACGGGCTTAACAAAGTTAGGAAAGCGACATAAAAAAAGTAAGGAGACTCCATCGTAATTTTCGTAGAAATTTAGAGACGAAAACATTAAGAATTATTATAATTCAAGACCCGATGAAATAGGATAAACTTCTAAGAGCGTCCTTTAAAAAAAACTTCCAAGAGCGTCCTTTAAAAAAAACTTCCAAGAGTTTTACCTTTTACCTAAGAAAAAACACATAAATCTAACTGGACATCTCTCTCTCTCTCTCTCTCTCTCTCTCTCTCTCTCTCTCAATACACACATACATATATACATACATACTTCTTAAGTTTTCTTTTCACTTTTTCTTGAGTGTTGGTGCCATGAACTTTGAGCGACAAATGAGATTGCGAAGGAGTTTAAGTGAGATAAAATTGAGAATATTATCTATGTGAAGACTATTTGGTTTTTTAGGGTCTTTGACGACTAAAAGAAATAAAAAGGAAAAAGACTTGTTTGGATGAAAAGTTAGTCGAGGTAAGGGCATGCACCTCTCTGTTTTTATATCTATTTCTGTAAGAATGAAATGATGGTTATTTTTATAATTGCTCATTTGCTTACATGTTTGAGAATTTCTAGTTGCCAAGGTGAGTAATGAAGGGAAATCGTATGACATAAAGAGTATACGCAGCATAAAAGCAATAAAAATTTCTCTTTCAATGGATCCTTACGAATGAAACATGATTCGGGATCAAATTATTGCCTCTTGAAATGTAGTTCCTTTGTTGTCAAATTTGTGTAACCGGTCACAAGCACCACTCAATTGGCAACGCCTTTACTCAGTCCACACAAACAGTCAACTCCACTCATAGTGCTAGCTGCTACGGAAAGGAGGCTTAGAGAGAGAGAGAGAGAGATAGAGAGAGAGGGGAGAGAGAGAGGTGGATTAGGGTTTCAGATAACCTAGGGTTTCTAAAGTGGTATATCAGGTTTTTTAGTGACTCTTGCTTCTATACAATGGTTCTATTTATAAAATCGCTTGTGTGCTTCCCAAGTCAAAGTGTTCAATGTAGCGAATGAAAGTAAACACACACAAACACACACGGGGAGAGAGAGAGAAAAAAATTTATATTAGTTCCTCTCACAAACCGAGAGTAGTTTAGTCCCCTTACACTTCAAGGAATTTTCACTATAATCACTAAAGATTACAAATGCTCAAGCACACAAGCAAGAGACTTCAAATGCTAAATGACACAAGAAAAAGACTTTCTCTGCTCAATCACAACTGAAAAAGACTTCTACAATCTAACTTAATCAAATAAAAAATTGTTTGGGTTTTACGCTTGATATGCAATCAGAGGTGTAAACCAATAATTCAGTTTTGACTCTAAGTCTTAAGAATTTTTAAGATATGAAAGTTTGTAAGAAATTCCTTAAGTGTTTATGTACTTTTGAATTTGACAGAGCAAGAGCACTTGCAAAAGTTCAGGGAGTTGTTTATTTTCTTCGAGTCTTCAGCTCCTTATATGGAGAGAAATCTAAGAGACGTTGAGAGGTGTCAGCGCATAAAATTGAGTCCTTGAGGAACTTAATCCATGACATTGGAATGTTTCTTGATATGGTTATTGTCGTTGAAAGGTCATTTGAAACTCCTTTGCTTCAAAAAGAATTATTTGTTTCATTCTAATTGTCTTTGAAGTTCTTTGTTTGTTTCTGCACGTAGTCAGAAGAGGACAAACTGTTATCAGAGTCTGATAGTGACCTTCCTTCAGAAGAAGACAAAACTAGTCAGGGTCTTCTAATGTTGACGTGACCTTTAGAGTCTGAGCCATTTGTTGGCTTGTATCCTTCAGAGTCTAGTCCATAATTTTAGCTTCTCTCAAAAATCAAATGCTCTTAAGGGCTCAAAATCTTGTTCTTACAGAACCAAAACTTGATATACTTTGAATTTAATTATATGGTCTTGCATACTTGAACACACATTCACATACCCAATTGCTCTTGTACACTTTGTTATCATCAAAACTTCAGAGGCAATGTACAAAAACCAATTTTGATTCAACACGTTGAACTATTACAAAACTCATTTGTTCACCTTTTATTGTTTACTTTTTACTTTATGTATACTACTTGCGGTCCTATTTATAAGAAACAATTTACTTTTTAGATTCATTGAGTAATTGATGTATCCAGTCTAAAATACAAGTCATATATATCAATTACTCAATGAACCTAAAAGTCAATTTCTTATAAACAGGACTGGATTGAGTATTTACTTGAACTAGGGCTATTCCAAGAAGGTTCTTTTTAAAAAAGCTGGTCATAAGGTTCTTAACATATACCTTCTTGAACATGGTTTTTGAACAAACCTTCTTTGAAGGATTTCAACCTTCTTATACATTTACAAACACTGGGAAAACCATACTCTGAAAATAACACAAAAGAAGTTGTAAGATTAGGGTATACATCAAGACACGACCGAGTAGAAGTGGGACTGAATTGAATTTTGAAACTTCTCTCCTTCCTGAACACCTTTTTTAAGAGTGATTTGTGATACTAAATCACTTGAAGCATATCAAAGTTTTTTTTTACTAACAAATAGAGAATTTGAAACCTCTGTAGTTTTTTTTCTTTTCTTTCTAATCAAATAGTTTAGTGGTTGAAGCTCACACATTTTAAATGTGGAGGAGTGGAGTGTTCGGGGTTTGAACTTCGACCCCTACAAATATTATGCATTGTTCCTACCAACTGAGTCAAGCTCATGGGGACAAATGCATGTAGTTCTTAAAAACAATTATTAAAGAATGGTATACGTATGCCATTCCTTCACACAATTAGTTTGACATACTATAACATTCAAGTTCACAAGTGCTTCTTATAAATTTGAATCTCTTACGCTGAATTACAATAATTTACTTAATTCATGAAATGACCAAGTTTTGGGTCATTGCAGATCCATATGCAGATTTTTATAACTGTACAAGTATTGTTTTTACAAAATTCACACACCAAAATAGTTGAAGGACAACGAAGATTAGAAAGGCAAAAAAGAATGAAAGAATACGATGTAAACATTCACAAGACCTGTAACCTATGCACACCAATTAAATACAGCTCCGAAAAATTGCAAGGAAGCCGATAAAAGATACTCCTCCTTGCTGGAAGCAAATCAATGTAGAAGGGACCCAAAATAACACATCGATGCAGCCATAAAAATTGTTGCCAATCCGCGGTCAAGAAAGCTGATAGTACAACTTTTCCATGGGTCTTATTGTATATCAACTAATGTGAGACAGTTTTATCAAGAAACCATCGGTTCTATCATGAATTAACAACCAGCAGCCTTCAGGAAATTATCATATGGACGCGATGCTGGCAGTTGAAAGAAGGCGGCCTGGTGCTGATAAGCTGTGGCGCAAAGCATTGGACCAGTCTCAGGCAATGTGTTGGGTGACGGAGCGCCTAAGTTTGAATCCAAGAATGGATTTCCACTCTGCAACTAAAATGGCACAGGAAACAGGAATAATATATCACAAAGCAAGAAGAAACACTTGTTCTGAATTTCGAAAGTAAAGAAAGTAAAGCAGTACCAAAGGCAAACTTGGCTGAACATTGGAATTTGTGGATTCGTCCTTTTCTTGGCTGTAATCAGGAAGAGGAATCCTGAATGAATTGGCAAGTAATGATTGGGCACCCATGAAAGTGGAAATCTTCTGTTGCTTTCCGGCGAGGAGGTTCTCACAATGGAGAGCCATTTCTTTATATGGCATGTTAGAAGGTGTTGAAACAGAAATCCTTCCTACATGATGTGTTGTCTCCGAAACCTGCATGTGAATTATCGTTTTACAACTCACTATTTTTTATAATTAATAGTATAACTCGACGAGGAAATTGAAGAGAGAAATGGATGAGTGTTAAGAGAATGTTTTTTCATTTTTCTCTATAGCTTAATTAAAATCGAATATGTTATCGGTGTGTACACTTCAATGAACAGAAAAACTTACTGAACCCAAAATGTCATCAACACTTATCAGGCTTAGATTTTCTAAAGGCTGTTGTTGTGCATCAGTACTAGCTTGGCTTTCCAAACCACAAGCGGGAATGTCATCATCAATAGTAAATAATGGAACGTCAACCTGCATAATTTCATGTACGTGACTGTACAGGTTAAAATACAGGAAATATTATTTATTTTTAACAAAAAAACGTGTATGAGGAGAGCTGTGCAAATTACCATATCAGGATGTTTATCATCCTTTAGTCCAGACTGGTATCCTGTTGTATCGAGAGATAACTGGACTCCCAGTGGACAAGCATCATCCGGTGTAAAATTATTAAGAAGTCGTTCTTTTAACACGGATGATTCCTGATGCACAAAAAAAAAGTTAATACCTGATCCTGATAAACAAGTGAAACATTAAATGATAAATAAATAGTCGTTACATTTGCCGGTTTTCCTAGACTCTGCACTATCATAGTAGCAAACGATTCATTTGACTGGCTTTCAGTTATTTTTATCGATGAAAGTGCCTTTAAAGCGTCCTCATCATCCTCTTTTGATCCATAAACCTTACTTGGCTGCCTAACTGTATCATCAACAGATTGTAACTTGCTGTCATTAACCAGTTGCAGGAAAGGATCAACCTGAAAAGAAGCATAAAAAACTATAAGAGATACAAATGAATGATTTTATTATATAAAATACCACTATTAAAGGGGGAAAGAAGGAAAATTGGAAAAATTAAATGCAAAACATTGTACAAGACAAGATGCACATACAGTTTTATCTGTCAATGCCATTTTAGCGATAGAAATGAGAGAGAGGATGTTGTAGGCCTTGGATGTGAATACAATCATGGACGTTGCTAGTGTAAAGAGAGACCTGCGGCGTGATGCTTGCAGTTTAACTGAAAAAAGAAAGAAGAAGTGCTTCAAAAATAGGCAACTTAACAATGATTCACAATTTTAAGCCATTTCATCAAAAAGAAACTTAAAATAAATATGAATAACCTGTATCTAATATGAGAACATATGCCATGATAAATAAAATATATGATGTATAACCGGCAGTTCTATTTGGTCGAGTATGTAAGAAATAATCTGATGAGTTTTGTACATCATGGAAAATCATAACTGCAAAACTTCCCTGTTAAGTATATTACATCATGCGCCGCATTAGAATTTTTCAGTGTATGTAAGAGCTTAGTCTACTTTTTAATTTAATACATTCTTCCTTTCATTTTTTCTCATAATTTCCATACTCTATCAGTTTTCTTTCCTTAGCACTAAACTTCACCTTGGAAGGAAAAAATAGGAACAAAGTCATGTGATTCTAAACATGGGTTCATAAGATATCCATATCATATGTCGCTGATATGGTAACATACAGACATTAAATAATATGGATTCGAGACTTTACCGTTTTCATTGAGAGAAATGCTCCTCAAAGAAAATGCCAACTGAAAACTTTGAATTAGAGCCTCGTGAGAAGAATTCTGCAGGAGCCAAAGCATACAAGTTATGAGGATAAGATAAAAGATAAACTTAAAAATATATGTGAGTTATGAATGCTTTTATGTGTGTGTCACATTTGTTACAACTTTAGAAAACCTGCTAGCTAATTCCTTTAGCGTTAATAATTTTTTTTTGACTAAAAAAATGATTAAATTTTGTATGGAAATGGAAATTCTTGAAGTAACATTAAAATTTATAACTTTGATTTTGACCATTGATATAACTTGCAAGTTATTGTATGAGTAAATTATCTGAGGTTGATTTTAATCTCAAGACAACTTTATGAATAATCATCTACACTATCACTAAGGAAGCAGGTATAAGAATCATTCTCAAATAAATCGAAATAACCGAAAAAATAAATAATTGCATTAGGCAAATATATATGTTAATGAGACGATTTTTATTCTGTTAAAAGTTAAATTATCAAACTTTTATCAGAAAGTCGGTAAACTGAAAGGACTGTGTTAAAAATCGGTCAACTAGTCCATACAAGAAAACAATTTTCTCATTCAATGTATACATGGTAAAATATCAAGAATTTTCAAATTACCTTGCTCCGAGCAACTAGCAAGACAAGGCTGTAGGTATGAGCAATTGCTTCGAAATTTTCAGGTGTATTCAGAGGATAGATTGACTGAACCCAAATTGATGATAGCAAAAGGGTAATCTGATGACTACTCAGCCTAATCGGTAATATCTGTGACATGGTGATGGTGTTTGATTGAGAAGTTATATTGTTATAAAAATAAAATGTAAAGTAAAATAGTGCAAATACATACCTGTTTTTTAGTTGTATCATTTTCTTCAACAATTACGGTTACATGAGGCCTCTTCACACTAGTTACTCGGCTGTAACTTGACTTCAATCTATTCATCATAGAAGGGTTAACCTTTGTGGATTCTGTGCTTGTCAAAGCAGGTTTTCTTATACTAGCTGTCCGACTATAACTTGACTTCAATCTATTAAGAACGGAGCTATCATTGCTCTTTCCATCTAAAACACTATCTTCGTCTATGGAAAGTTGCTTCTTCTCCAATTTCTCAAAGAGTGCTGCTGAAGAGGAAAATACAGAGACATTTCTCGAGAGCATTCTTTGAATATCAGTTGCCTTTGCCAAGGGGGGATTTGAAGAAGAAGGTTGAGGACAAACTGACGATGGCACAAGAACAAGAGAAAATATGCGGTGTGCACCCACCCTGGTTTCATGGTCTGCATGGACCATTGCCAGGAGTAACTGATGAAATAATGCCTCAGGGAATGCCTAAAGAATAGAATTTCAAATTTACAGAAAAAATGAGAAAGAAAGAAGTAAGGAAATATCATCGTCATTACGAATCAGGTAATTTAAGTAACTTGCCTTGTTCTGATATGACAAATTCGGTATAGACGCAACTATTTGAGAAGTTCTATAAACTGCAGCAATCAAGGTTCTTGCCATGACAGTAATATTAGACATGTTTTCTAACAACACGGCCATGGTATCAAGAACGGGACCTGCATCTGAAATCTGCATAATAGTATCGCCAGTAACCATAAATGAATATTAGATCACTAAGACATTAAGCATATAAAGTTCACAGCCATAACACGACCATGATATCTTGTTTGTTACACTATTAAGTATTAACTAAAAAAATTATATTAAAAAGTTGAGCTTCTGTCACCTTAATTGTTAACTGTACAAGGCACTCATCTACTTCTGTTCTGTATTTTTGGTTCCATTGGA
>Ga0315914_1012059_pt1 | contig 10100 bp, 9 predicted proteins | sample MpolenodulesMG_FD_203920 | JGI IMG/M metagenome (GOLD analysis project Ga0315914, IMG submission 203920) | Medicago polymorpha root nodule microbial communities from Los Angeles, California, United States - elongated nodules | ecosystem: Host-associated > Plants > Roots > Nodule | place: USA... | reverse complement strand
TTTAAAGAATGGCATACACTTGTAGAAAATCAGATTGGAACTAAACTGAAAGTGTTGAGAACTGACAATGGCCTGGAGTTTGTTTCAGAGCAGTTTAATGAGTTTTGCAGGAAAAGAGGTATAAAGAAGCATAGAACGTGGCATACACACCTCAACAGAATGGTCTAGCTGAAAGAATGAACATGACCTTGTTGGAGCGTGTGAGGTGTATGTTGTTAGGAGCTGGATTGTCCAAGAGTTTCTTGGGAGAAGCTGTTTGTACTGCAACATATTTGATTAACAAATGTCCATCAACAGGGATAGATCTCAAGACACCTATGGAGGTTTGGAGTGGGAGACCGGCAAACTACTCTAATTTGAAAGTTTTAGGAGCTTTAGCATTTGCTCATGTCAGACAGGACAAACTTGATGGTAGAGTTGTGAAGTGTATTTTCATTGGTTATCCTGAAGGTGTGAAAGGTTACAAACTGTGGAAGATGGAACATGGTGGATCAAAATTTATTATAAGCAGGGATGTTACTTTTGATGAGACCCGTATGGGGATGAAGTGCAAAGACCTGGAAACATACAAAAAATTTAGTTTGAGGTGGAGCTACCACTGATGAAAGGGAAGGGGAGGATCAGACTCCAGTACCTGTTGAGAGTGAAGGCCAAGAAATAATTGATCCTGACTATCAACTAGAAGAGATAGGCAAAGGAGACAAATTAAGCCACTTGAAAGATACGATTATGCTGACCTCATATGTTATGCTTTGAATGCAGCTAAAGAATTGCAAGACTCGGAACCAAGGAACTTCAAGGAAGCATTAGAAAGCAATGAAAGCAAGGACTGGATGAAGCCAATGAATGAGGAAATGCTTTCATTGGAAAAGAACCAGACTTGGAAACTTGTTTCATTACCTAAGAATCAAAGGGTAGTGGGAAGCAAGTGGGTGTTTAAGAAGAAAGAAGGTATATCAGGGGTCGAAGCACCAAGGTATAAAGCAAGACTTGTAGCAAAGGGTTTTACTCAGCTGGAAGGGATTGATTACAATGAAATCTTTTCACTGGTGGTAAAACATTATTCTATAAGAGTACTTATGGTGATTGTTAACATGTATGATCTTGAGTTAGAATAGATGGATGTGAAGACCGCATTTCTACATGGAGAGTTGGAAGAAACTATCTATATGCAACAACCAGAAGGTTTCCTAGAAGATAATACAAAAGTATGTTTATTGAAGAAATCTTTGTATGGGTTGAAGCAAAGTCCAGGGCAGTGGTATCGTCGGTTTGATGAGTTCCTAGTAAATGCTGGTTTTGTGAGAAGCAACTATGATAGTTGTGTGTACATGATGAGAAAGAATGAGAAAGTCATTCTCTACCTTCTCCTTTATGTAGATGATATTCTTATGGCAAGTTCTGACAGACAAGAGATTCAGAAGCTCAAGAAAAGATTGAATGATGAATTTGAGATGAAAGATCTTGGTAATGCAAAGAGAATACTTGGTATGGATATCATGAGGGACCGAAACAAAGGTGAGTTGTTCTTATCTCAGCAAGGTTACTTGAGGAAAGTGGTGGAGCATTTCAGAATGAAAGACTCTAAGGTCGTTGGCACTCCTCTTGGTCATCACACAAAGTTGTCAATAAAGCAGTGTCCTCAATCTGATGAAGAGAAAAGTAAGATGGAGGGTACTCCCTATGCAAGTGGGGTTGGAAGCATCATGTATGGTATGGTTTGTAGTAGACCAGACTTACCCTATGCAATAAGTGTGATAAGTCGTTTTATGGAAAATCCGGGTCAAATGCACTGGTAAGCTTTGAAGTGGGTTCTGAGATATTTGAATGGGTCTTTGAAAGGTGGTCTGAAGTATACAAGGTCACAACCAGGAAGGGGTGCTTTGGAGGGATATGTGGATGCGGACTATGCAGGTAATGTAGACACTAGAAAATCTTTGTCAGGATTTGTGTTTACATTGTTTGGTACAAAAGTTACTTGGAAGGCAAATCAACAATTAGTTGTAGCTCTTTCAACAACTCAAGCACAGTACATTGCCCTTGTTGAAGGGGTTAAGGAAGCCATATGGTTGAAAGGTATGATTGGAGAAATGGGGATTAGTCAAGGGTGTGTGAAGATACATTGTGATAGCCAAAGTGTCATTCATTTGGCAAATCATCAGGTATATCACGAGAGAACAAAATACATTGACATTCGTTTGCACTTTGTTAGAGACATGATTGAGACAAAGGAGATCATGGTGGAGAAAGTGGCATCGGAAGAAAATCCAGCAGACATGTTCACCAAATCATTACCGAGATCAAGGTTCAAGCATTGGTTGGACTTGATTAACTTCATTGAAGCATAGATGAAGGTTGGAGAGAGCAACATGGTGTTTGATGGTTAAATTGGCATCATCACTATTTTAGAGTCAAGGTGGAGAATTGTTGGAAAATGACTCAAAACATGCATCCTGGAAATGTCAAATTCGGGGCCCGAATGGAGCAGTTCGGGGTCCGAATTGTGCCTGCAGAAGTAGCCTTTTGGCTACGTGAAAAATCGGCGCCCAAACAGCAGAATTTGGTGCCCGAATTGCGTGACATCATAAAAAATAAAACGGCTTTTTCATGGGCCAGTTCTGTTCCAATTTTTGAGGGTTTATAGAGAATTTCTCTTGGCGACAAACACTAGGGTTGAGATTGTTTTGATTCACCTTGAACAAAACACTATTAGGATTGAGTCTCTTGGTCACGGGAAGAGATTGGGACTTCGGTAGAATTAGGTTTGAAGACTGATTCTTGTAACTCAATATCTCTTTGTAAAGAAACTCATATCATTATAGTGGAACGGAGAGCTGCTCTCTCCCCTAGAGTAGGTCATCATTAGACCGAACTGGGTAAACAGATTCTTGTGTTCTCCTTCTTCTTTAATCTCTTGCTGTTTATTTTTGTTTGAATTACCACCCGCTTGATTTGATTACTTGGTATTAATTTGTTCCACGCATCAAGTTTATTATTGGTGTGATTTTCACAACGAATTCACAACAAGTTATAATTTAGAAAATATGTTTATTACTAAAATCGATTCGTATTTGCACTCAATTTTCTACTCTTTTTAATAATGTTGATGCAATTTATCTAAGAACATATATGTAAATGTTGCAGATTCATAACTCTAAAATGATAAACTGTCATAATTATACATTTATAAACTAAAATGGATCATTGCATCTGCTAATGCGAGTGGGGTTCCAGAAGTGGACCTCGATCAAACCGAAAAACTATTGTGTTAAAAACTTTTTAAAAGTTCTGTTAGGTTCTTAGTAGCAATAGGTGACCTTATACCAATCCTGATCCATTAGATTTGTTCGAAAAATCAACGATAGACAATAAAACATCTTGTAAATCTTATGTACTTAAACTCACAGTATAATAACTAGCTCTCCTACAAATTAGGAAGGTAGTTACAACTGTTTTTCTAACTAAAAGTTAGCTTAAGCTGTGTTAACTTGTGCTGCAAGTAATTGTGGCATATGATTCAAGATCAATTATGATTATGCGAGCATAACCCCACTATTTGAAAGCTTGCAAGTACGTGTTAGAAATAGGTGTAAAAAGTCCAGAGTCTTATGAAGAAAAAGCAATGATCCTTTAGCATAGAGGTAAAGCAATGTTCCATCACCATGCCTTGATTTATCTATCATAAGTGAAAACAATATGAACTATAATCAATTAAACAATGCATCGCCAGAACTCGATATGCTGAAAAACAAATATATAGGACATTTATCATCATGAACTTTTAAAATAAATAAACATAGGAAATCATAATCAATTCATACAAAAGAACCTAATGTGCAACTCCCTTGAACTAAGACGATAGTTTTGTTTCGGTATTTACTAACGAAAAATCAATGGAGACTTTTCCAAATTATAATCGGGTAAAATAAAATAAGATTGCTATGTCAATGACAAGTTTCTTACCGGTCAAATCATTTATAACACTCTGAGCATCCTACAAAATGACAAAAAATATAAATCAAAAACATCATAAAGTTTCTTACCCAAAAATACAAATTAAGATTTTAAGACAAAAATAGACCTGCTGGCTACAGAATGAAACAAATCCAAATCCCCTTGAACGCCCAGTCTTCTCATCCCACATAACTCTTGCATCTCTAGAACCATCAAAAAGATAAAGTTAGTGAGCCATGCCAAGTCACCAACAAAGTTGTTTAGTATGCAATGCACCATTATCACATATATGGAAACACATTTTTTCAAATTTTGAATAAATGAAGATTGCTCCAATTCCAAATATATAAAATGGATGCTATTTTTACTAAGAAATCATAGGAGAATGAAGCTTATGAACAACTTTGGTAGACAGAAAAGCATGCGAAAAGTTTAGCATCGGTAACCTCAGGACTGAGGTCGCCAACAAATATGTTGTAATGGCCTGCAAATTCAAAGAAACATATTATATAATATATTCACCAAAATGATTTGTAAACCATAAATTTTAATTTCACCATGTCCATGTATACAAAAAATTAAAAATAAAATCTTATGAATTAATTGTGACCAAATTAGATCATACAATCATGGATAAGAAGATAATAATGGAACATGAATACATGTAGAATTCTTCCAAACAGAAGAATGCAATTTGAGTATCTTCTTAGCCATCTCTTTTGTCTTGAAATTACTATCAACTTGAAGCACCAAACACAACTTTGAAACTGCTCCAACATACAACATTTCATGTAAAACTCTAGAATTTGCAAAATACCTACAAATAGAACTCATAATTCTAACACCTCTATCACTTGCAACATGAGAAACCCTCAAAATTTTCTTTGACACAATATCCAATCCTGCTCCATGCTTTAACAACTATGCTATCCCTTCTGCACAACCACAAAGTTGATCCAAACCTATTAACATTAATTCACAAACCCTTCTTTCCGAAACATCGAAAAGAAGTTCGATTAGGACTAAGATAAGGATGCATTGGTAGAGACATTACAACTACATAATATTTAGATTGAAATATTACTAAAGCTTGCTGACATTAGATATCAACAAATACAGAAAAACTGATTCCCAGTAAAAAAGAATAAAGGAAAAACTAAACTATCATTCATCAAATTAGGATTATTGGTTAAACAATAAAAGAAAGATATATTTAGCAAGATTATCCTGCAATGAACTTGAACTTAAGTCCATTCAAAAATTGGTCAGGAAATACTCAATGTCATAATTAAGACAATGCAAAATGCCAATTTTGCATGTCTGATAACAGAAGGTTGCACTTCCATATCTAGCCGCAACATGAAATGTAGCAGTAGACTCCATGCAAATATGAACATTGTTCAAAATACTAAATCAAAACAAAAGAAAAAAACTGTGGAGATTCTATCAAGGGACCTATTGCTTACCTCAAAAACACCATATTCCCAATCAATATAACAAAGATAATAAAAGAGAAACAACTCAAGGATGCCCATTTCCAAACACTTACCAGTCCAGGATTGGTGATTGCCACAGCCGCTCCCCTGCAAGAACCACATACATACATATATAAGATAAACCTTATTGACTTCATCGTTTTCACCTTATTACTACATCACTCATACAAGACACAACCATCAGACATGCTTCCATCATTAACCTATAAAAACCATCAAGTTAGGATGCAGACTAACTTGCAAAAAATTTCTCTTTTGTGACCAATGCCTAGGTACAGGTACAATGTTACGATAAGATTTTAAAAACACCAGCAACTTAGGGTCTGCTGTAGTAGCATCCCAAACCTTATATATCATGAAATCACTAACATTTTACTCAAATATCACATAACTATAACAACTTCCTACTTTCGCTAAAATCACAATGACATACCGTGTTTGTGCCAAAGTCATTGTGAATTCAAACATGCAGAGAATGAATTGGCAGAAGTATTTAAGCTTAACTTTTTCCTCTACACCACCAACTCATAAACAATTTTTTTTTTCTTGAACAATTAACCCAGAAAAAATAAAGTGAAACACATTGTTGCATGCACAAATTAGCTTTGCTTGCTGCACCAAATTAGCTCTGAGATTCGTGGTAGAAACATCCAGTAGTCATCACCTGTAACACACCCTAACTAAATGGGAAATTAATCTTCTCACTTATGAAATTGCTCAGTAACTACATCAGTAGCAGTTAACTGTCGTTCGACTTTTTCAATGGCAGTTAATTGTTGTTAGACAATTTTAAGATAAGTTAAATTGACTTAAAAAGTGATCGAACCGCTTTAAAAAGTGTTCAACGACGCTTAATTTCACTTGAAAACATCAAACGAAAGTTAACTTGGAAAAGTGTTCAACGACACTTAACTTCCCTTGGAAAAGTCAAACGACAGTTAACTGTCGTTGGGGTAGTTTTTGAACAATTTCAAAAGTGGGAAGAGTAATGACCCACCAACTGATAACAATTTAACACCATAGTCCATCCAACCACTAGTTGAAGAGTCTATTGGGCCTAGTAGCCTAACAAATGTGATGATTCTCATGAATGAGTTTGCAAGTTTTTAAATATCTTGTTCAATGCGAGATTGAATTTTTGATTTAGATGTTTAACAACGATTAGGGTATCATTGAATCCCCTCTATCTTTTTTGTTGGAATTAACTCGGTTTAATATTAGTTTATGACCTGCCTTGATTTAAGAGAGTTGGACATGACCCCGTGATGTAACAGTGGGAAGTTCGAGTCTTTATGCCGCGACAAAGGCTAAATTTGCGACGTACCAGTAAAGATGAATTATAGCCCTAACAATCATACTTATATCTAATTTAAAATATATTAATTTAAAATAGGCAAATTACTACTGTTTTTCTTTGGGAATCGACAAGATAGTTTGTCATATACCTTAGCCTAGAGATTAGGTCAACCGTTAGTTGAAAAGTATTAAGAATGGAACATATACAGATTAAATCAGATACTTGAATCATAAACTGAATAGAAAATTTATTAATTTATTCCAACAAATAAGTCATCTCGTAACCCTAATCAAGAGAGGTTTAGTTACACATGGTAACCGACATCATTGATAGGGTAGAGGTTCATCGCGTAACCCTAATAAAGAGTATCGTTCCGACAGAGAGTTATGAATTTGATTCACTTTTAAATAATGATTAGATTGAAAGTTTAAAAGTTAAATAGTTGTATTTTTGTTTTGAAAGAAAATAACAACAATAATAAAAAGCGTCTTGGGTTTATTGATTCGTCATGGTGACAAATCCGTCAAAAACTAAACTCTAAACCTAGAACTTTATGTTGGACCTAGTTTCTAAAGACAGGTTTCTCTTTAGCCTATAACATCTCCTTTCGGTTTGCTATTGAAATCCTTGAAGCTCGAAACCATATTGTCTCAAGGTTTGCTAGACTATTCTCATGTTTCGCAATCATTGTCTAATTTCACTTGTTCCAATATCAAAACTTCTTCTTTCGATGCTTTGCTTTGATATTTGTGATTATGAATTAACAAGTAGTAACCCTCCGTTGTAGCTTTATGAATTTGATACTTGTTAATTCATTATGAAAACGGTGAAATTAGATTAGAAAATAGATTTACATAAAATTAGGGTTCGAGGTTTGGTTTGATAGGGATTAGGTCATTAGACTTATCCAAAAATCCCAAGACAATAAGAGTCTACTCACTCACGTTCATTGTACACATATAAGAGAAGAAGAAGAAGAGGAACATAAAATAAAGGTGAACTTTTATTCAAAGAAACAATTGTCACTTATTATTTCCAAGAACAAAAGATGATTATACAAGCTTGATGGCTGCTCTATTTATAGTCTAACATTGACTTAAGCCCTAAGATATAAATCACTAAAGTGTTGCACAAGAAACCACGGGCTTTAGGTCAAAAATAAACTAATTGCCAGCTTGTCCATGAAGCAAAAAGCAGTAAAAGGGCTCTGGGCGCGTGGTGGCATGGGCCGTGCCAAGATTCTGACTTGGGGGATTCATATTTTTGCACCAAATCTTCATATTTTTAGTCCGAATCAGCTCCAAATCTCCTTTCTTTTGCTTCAAGACTCAATCTTTACAATATTTTGTCCTAAAATTAAATAACTTGCAATTGAAGTAAAATAGTTCTAAAAAGGAAATAAAAACATATAAAATCTAAATAAAATAGACTCAAACAATATATTAAAAACACTAATTATTGACTCATCAAACTCCTCCATACTTGAATCATTGCTTGTCCTTAAGCAAAAGGCGTAGATATTAGCAGCATTAAACAAGATTTAACATATGACAACATAATTAAAACTCATGTCTCCTCCAAGGCTTTGTTCTAAGGGTACACTGATCATAACTTCAAGCATTTCTCATGAACCTATTCAACCCAACAACAAGTCTCAAGTGAGTGTGTGTGTGTGTGTGTGTGTGTGTTTGTAATCCAGCTTTTTCTTGCTCCTATGTAAGAGATATTATGAGGAAACAGGTTCTAACCTTAACACTAAACCAACCGAGAAAAGTCCTTTCTTCATTTCATATAAGAGAGATGGGAATCATTTGATCATTTGACAATTAAATACATTTAAACACTTTTTGGGAACTGCAGAATTTTTATTGATGTTTGGAGACAACACCTTCACGTAGGAAGTCAGGTAGTGCGGCTTCTGCCCCATAGAGTCAATGGTGCCCCCTATATATGTATTTGTTCTGACCCTTTTTTGCTAAGTGAGAAGGAATTATAGAAGCTAGTTAGTTTTTAGAGACAACATATTCACGTTGGAAGTCAGGTAGTGCAGCTCCTGCCCCCTAGAGTCAATGGTGCCCTAGAAATAATTTTGCTTCCGACCCTCTTTGTTTGATCTTTTTATTCCCCACACAAACTTATACTACTTTTACTCTGAAGACTTTTAAGGGTCAATTTTACCATTAGAGTTAGAACGTGCTCCTTAAAATACCTACCTACACAGTTACTCAAAGACTGCAACTTTGTACTTTTCTCAAAGAGAATTTTCACAATAAAACATGATGTGGGTATAGCAAGAACACTTAAAACACAAGAAATCACTTTCATGTACAAGAAACAACCATTTAGGAAGAGACAACAAAAAAAATTATGTCATAATTTACAATAAAAACAAGTTGCTTTTCATGCCTTTCACAACAAAACAAAACAGAAAATTAAAATTCAAGGGAGTTTGGAAATACTACGACACTTGACATTTTATTGGCACCCCCCATTCTTGGGTAAAGCATTGTTCTCAATGATTTAAAAAGAAAGAAAAATTTGCAAGAAATAAAAGGAAAAGGAAAAGGGAAAGCTGACAATTTAATGGGAACCCTGTGGTGGATCCTAGAGGTTAAGATGCTGCATCATCCTTAAGAGCATGCATTTATTTTCTTCATGCATATGATTGCCTCTTTGGACATCACCGCGTAGCCCAGAGATTTCAACACCTTGTCTTTGTTGTTCGATGCTCATCCTTTGGATTTTGATTTGCATTCATGCCCACCGATCATTGTTATCTTGCCCACCGGCTTCATAGTGCATCGTATCATCTTGCAAGTGTGCATCTTCCTCATCCTCATCATCACTATCATCATCACCATGATCTTCTTGTACTTGTGGGTTAGTACCAACATAAATCAAATTTTTCACCACCCCCGTGTTAGTCCTAGCAGGTTAGGCAGAATAATCAGACATTGAGCCCTAGTCGGTCTAAGCTCATATTGGTAGTTTTGAGGGGGCCATAAGGCCTAATAAAGAACATAGTAGTGAGGGTTCCTGAGCCTTCAACCTCCTTTCCTTTTCTCTTTGAAGCCATTGACCTAGTTTGACTTGGGTTGGTTTGGATGAAGGTTAGGTTTTGGTAAGATTTTGTGTGAGAAAGCTTGGCATGGGACGTGCCAAGCTTCTGACTCTGGGGATTCATATTTTTGTACCAAATCTTCGTATTTTTAGTCCGAATCAGCTCCAAATCTCCTTTCTTTTGCTCCAAGACTCAATCTTTAGAATATTTGTTCCTGAAATTAAATAACTTGCAATTGAAGTAAAATAGTTCTAAAAAGGAAATAAAAACATATAAAATCTAAATAAAATAG
>Ga0315914_1012057_pt1 | contig 10102 bp, 4 predicted proteins | sample MpolenodulesMG_FD_203920 | JGI IMG/M metagenome (GOLD analysis project Ga0315914, IMG submission 203920) | Medicago polymorpha root nodule microbial communities from Los Angeles, California, United States - elongated nodules | ecosystem: Host-associated > Plants > Roots > Nodule | place: USA... | reverse complement strand
TGTCTGTGAAGCTTCAAGACATAAGCTTCTATAAATACAAGCACATCTCCACATCTTTTTGCAAGAGCTTACAACAAGACTACATAATCTTCCAAAGCAAAATCAAAATCTCTCTCTCACGTGAATATCAATCAAAAATATTCATAAAGCTCTTCAACAACAACAACAAAGCAAACTTCAAATATCTTTCATCTCTTGTATTTAAGATATCACTATAAGTTTGTATTGATAATATCTCCAAGTTAGGATATTATTTAAAATATCTCTTTGAGATATTATTTTGAAATCTCCAAGAGAGATACCTTTAGAAATCTCCAAGAGAGATGCCATTTAAAATCTCCAAGTGAGATACCATATTCAACCAACACCCACCACCATACAAAGTGTAACTAAATCTCAAGTCTATTGAGCTTAATAGTTTGGGATAGAACTTTTCTTGTGTGATCAAGAATCGTAGAAGCCTGCTGAGGTTGATAATACAGACTGTAATCGGACTGATCTGGTGTGATCAACAAATTATAGTGCTATTCAGAAGTTTCTGATAGTAGGATACTATAGTGGATAATCTCACACGTAGTGTGGGGACTGGACGTAGCCGGTTAGGCGAACCAGGATAAATCTCTTGTGTTCTCTCTCTTCTCCCATCTCTTAATTTCTGGCCGTCACATTTAATCTATAACTAACTATATTAATTTTCCAGAGTGCTCTAGTCCTTAAACTAAAATTAAATTATTAACCCACTACTTAATAATTATCCAGAACCTTCTGGTCCTATTTATTAACTAACTATTTTATTCTTAATATTTCCAGAGTGTGCTGCTCCTTTATCGCTTTATTTATTTCAGTTATATATCCAGAGTTTTCTAGTCCTTTACTGCTTTATTTATTTCAGTCTTTTATTCCAGAACTTTCTGGTCCTTTTATTTATTTTATTGTCCAGAGTTCTCTGATCCTAATATTAATATTTTATTACCACTCACACTAACCAAATATTTTCTTGAGCATATATACTTATTTAAGTTGCAGGAATAATTTTTAAAAAGGTCACAATTCAAACCCCCCCTTTCTTGTGACGTTTATTGCTACTTCAAAAGGGTTACTTTTTATTTTTTGTGTGTTTAGTTCTACTATCATGCAAATTAATTTTGAAATTATTAGTTAAAGTTAATTGAATTGAATGCAAAATGATTTATGTATACTTAAAATGATTGATATTTAAACATGTTCGGTATAAACAAGAAATAAGATAAACAAATTTGAAATTAAAAATCAATTCTCAATACAAAAACTCCAAATTTTAACATCAAATTAGAACAATTTTAAATACACTAAAATCAATTCTACTAAAACAATTTTATGTCGGAATCAATTTTATCTCTTTCAAAAATCAAAATTTCAAAACAAACATACGCATGTATTTCTCTTCAATCACATTAGAGAATTAACATTTAAAATTCTATTAGTGAAGTCAAATATGCTTGGTTTATGTGACCTCCAAAATTTGGGTCCCACAAAATCTAGTAAGAAACAAAAAAAGTCACCTGAAGCCATGGTTTCTTGTCAACTTGTTCAAACTCATCACGGATATATAACGAAGCACCAGAAATCACACCTACACGTGAAAAAATTTATACACAAAAAAAATGTGAATTATGACATGCAACAAGAACAACATTTGTATCTAAAAGCATATATTAATTGAAGAACATTAGTACAAACCTGTGTCGTAACCAAATAAAAGACCACCAATACCAGCAGACAAAGCAAGACGCATGAGGTAAGGTGATTCAGTTGTTCTTCGCCAACATTCTGTGAACTCTGTCTTGTCTGCTAATGGATGACCACCCTCAGCCATTTTTTTCTACCTTCAATCAAAATACACACAATTTGATAAATAGTTAGATAAATTTTACTTCTTATTTTTTGCTAGTCACCTTTTTTTTTAATTATTAGATAACTTTGAATATTGTTTTTACAAAATTAGATAACATTAATGTTTCTTTGACTTGGATAATAAATCAATTTTAACATACAATTTATTATTATTTTTCATTCCTTTAATTTATCTTTTCCATATTTTTTTTAACAAATATATTTCATATTATTAATGAATTATAATTTTATAAAATATTAATTTGTAGTATCTCTTTTTCAAACAAAATTAACTATTTTTCTTAACTTGTGTGAAATTATCAAAGTGGATTATAATTTGAGACAAAAAGTACTAATATATTTAGTTAAAAGGAACCAAGTTCAAATTTTTGCTAGAATAATAAATTGTCAGATTTTAGTTACGGTCCAAGTGAATTTAGATTACCATGGCCTATCAGTGTGTTGGTTTCTCTCGTTGAAGAGGTTGTGGCACCCCACGTTTGGCTGTTAGCTTCCTCCTTTACGGCATCGTTTGTCAGCAAAGCCCTCAACATCGGTTAGTGCTCTATAAACATGGAGTGTGAATTTTAAGTCTCGTTGTCTAGTCCTATTGAGCTTTGGCGCAGTGTGAGATTCTCTAGACCCACGTTCTTAGTCGGTGGACTTAAGAAAGAAGCAATTCTCCCTTACTCGGTTGTCTTAGCCTTCTAACCCTCCATCGATTGGGAGGTTCCTTGCCTAAACCTTAATCCCTTATCTGCCAATGTCGGTTAATGGGATAAGTTTAGGTGTAAATATTTTCCTATCACACTTTTAACACCATGTGTTCTACTCCTGATTCTTTCTCACGATCTGAGGCATATTCTTCCTATGGCTCTTTTCTCACCATGTGTTCTACTATGTCTATTTTCACACCTTAGGAAGCTTTGTTCATCCTCAACATGCCTTGCATTAAGGCCTCTATCTTAATGGTGAGATACCCGGTAAACTCCAATATTTATCATTGTGTCCACCACTAATATGAATAGGTGCACATATGTATCATTCCATCCATACATCGATTTGGAAAAGAAAAATTAGGTTTTATGTTTATCTGAACATCCTTGGGTGGAATCTATAAAATATTGTTTAGTTAATGATAGTAGGAAGGTTGGAGGTTTCTATGAAAATTGAAATCATTTATACAACATTGTATACAATATGCTTTCATGTATACAATATTTAACTTTCACGAAAATTGAAATCATTTATACATAGTTGATATTTATTATAACATATTTCTACGGTTAATCCAAACACAACAAGTTTTGTGTTGCACAACAAGACATAACAGTCAAGCCATCTCTTGCACTTTCTCCTTCCCTTTGTCATCATCCTTTTTCTTGTTAAATGGGAATGGTCTAAACCCTTTCTGAAGCAATTTCTCAACCTCTTCAAACTGAAGGCCTTTGGTTTCAGGCACTAACAAATAAATCGCTACAAGGCCAATCAAAGAGAACCCTGCAAAGAGGAGGAATGTTCCAGTGGTTCCTAGAGCCTTTATCATGCTTAAGAACGATTCACTCACAATTAGATTTGCACACCAGTTGAAAACTGCTGCTATACCTCCACCTAGTCCTCTGAACCGCAATGGATAAATCTCCGAGTTTAGAACCCAAGGCACTGTTCCAATTCCAGGAGCATATGCTATGATGTATAATCCAAGGATTACAACTGCAAGGATTCCAATTCTGCTTGGACAACCTTGGGAAAACCATACACGTTTTTGTGCACGACACATGCCTCGGATATTCTTTCCTGCTGCCAAGCATGCTCCCGGTTGAAACTATATGACACAAAGACAGGTGATATTATTAACTATTCCTTGATCATGATGCGTAATTTTTTTATAAAATCAAGGATTGTACATATTCATGAGAATGGATGAGAAATGTCTGAGGTGTGTAAGATAAAAAATTCATGTCCTTTTACTTAACAATTTTAACTCATAGGATAGTTGGTTTATGACAAAAGCTAGTCATCACTCTCAGACTCTCGATGTCTTCTCTGACCCTAGTAACAATGCTAATCCTCTTCAACCCAACTTACCTAAATTTCTTATTTTATAAAGAAAAAGAGACATGTAGAGAAGAACATAGTAGAACTTACTTCACTCTGGGTATTAGCACAAAAGGCACAATCTTCATGCAAACATTTCATGCAGTTCCACGACGAGAAATTAGGGGCCGTTGCATAAGCCTTGCATGTAGAGTTCCCACCAAAACTAAGGGAATCATGTTTACTGATTGCAGGTGCATGGTGAGATGCTATGTTGAATGTAACACTTAACATTACAAGTGAAACACAGATACCAATCAAGGAGATTAGCATCAACTTTCTCCTTCCAAATCTATCAATTAAAATCATGCTCAATATAGTGCCAACGGCATTTAAACCAGAAGTAACCAAGGAGAGTGCAAGTGCTGTGGTGTTGGAGGCAATTCCAGCAAACTGAACTATCGTTGGGCTGTAATACATGACTGTATTAATACCAACAAATTGTTGAACAACTTGGACGGTGATGCCTGCGTAGAGCCCTCTTCGAACTACGTCATTAGACCAAGCACCCTTTAGTTTTTGTGCAAGACTATGACCGATCAAACCTTCCTCTGCCTTCTCGGCTTCAATGGATTCATGCATGGCTTTCATCTCGTCTTCAACTTCACCGGGGCGATAGATTTTTGTCAGAATAATCTTTGCTTCCTCTTCCTTGTTCTGCGAGAGAAGAAAATGATTTCTATTGTTATTATATTGATCCTTCACAATTTAGACATTAAGTTAAGCTCAATGTAATCTAAAGACTCTTTTAAATAGCTAAAAATTAAGTTGCAATGTATACACAAATTTCAACGGAATACATGGCATCCATCAGAAGTTAGAACATTATTGTTTGAAGTCGAGGAATACGAGAAAAGTTAATAAAATAATGAGTTTCATTGTAATTAGGTGAACACTCCAGTACCCCAGAGTTTAAGCATAAGACTAACGGCAAATCAGAGTCCAGTTCATTAAACGACAATCACATTGAAGGAATACTTTTGTCACATTTAAGGAATTCATCATCTGCAGGGTTGAGAAAATGTTATTCATGTCATGATTAATGTTTTTAAATAGTGGTTATAGTGGTGCTATAGCACAGCGGAATTTGAATAAATTGTTATTATTCTATGATACGCTATGTAGTGCAAAATGCAGTCAAATAACAGCGTTATAGCACTGTTTTGCAGCACAATTTGACAACACCAGTGATGACAATTAGTATTACCTGCCTGTAGAGCCATCTAGGTGACTCAGGGAGGGACAACATCAATACGAACTGTACCATAGCAGGGATCGCTGCCACTCCAAGCATCCAACGCCATGTTCCCGGAGCCTAAAAGAAATCAAATTTATGACATAAAAAAATATCATTCAAGTGTTATGTTATGAACTTCAATAACTACACGTCTTCCAATCCAGCATAGGACATACCTTGGTAAATGCCAAATTGATGAGGTAAGAGAGAAATTGACCTCCTGTTATAAGTAAACCATTGGTGCAAACCAATGCTCCTCTAATCTTAGCAGGGGAAGCTTCTGAGATGTATAGAGGAGCAGTCATGGATGCAACACCAACTCCTAAACCGACTAAAACTCTTCCAATAATGATAACCCAAGGAGCTGGAGCAGCAGCCATAACTAATGCACCTGCAACGAACACCACATCCGCCATTAAAATAGTTTTCTTTCTTCCCATCTTGTCATTCATATACCCTCCAAATGCAGCACCAACTATAGCTCCTGCAACAGCCATACTAACAATGGTTTCCTGCATAATAAAACAATCAAATCAACCATCTTGAAATTGGACTTAGATTTTCTGCAGCGAGGAGATTCACAAAGTTGTGAAGTCAAGTGATGCCAGTCGATAGAGGAAAATCTAGAGACTGGCATTTTCACTTCGTCATGTTTGTTTTAAAATATAACTCGAAATATAGGTCATTGGATCTTCATCTAATGACTAAGATGTGTAATAGTGTTTATTCAAAATTGCCTCCAATATTGATTATAAATTGAAGCTAGAATTTGTTGTTTTTGTCTCTACAATTGATTTTTAGAGTGCGTTTGTTTTCGGCTTTCGCATTTACCTCACCGCCACCATGCGTTAAAGAGCATTGCACCGTGAAAATACATAAGCTTGTACCTTCAAAGTAGACACACTTCCACTTTTTGGGCACCGCCAAAACAAACAACCATTTTTAGCATGTTTTTGGTAACCCGGTGCACTACACAACCATGATTTTTGTGCGAGAAATTTGAGAGGTGGGCAGCCGCACAAAACAAACGTGTAAACAGACAATGTTTTAACTTGAATCAATTTTACAAAATCAAATCATTCAAAATATTTTTTTTGTCATCGTTGAACCCACACATAATCCAATTCCCTTGAAATGCACAAGAATGATGACTTGATATGTGTTTATTTCAACTATTATGCAAAATTATTTTGAATGAATTGATTTTGGTAAAATTAAGTGAATTGAGTGTAAAATAATTCATGTTTGGATAATTTTGGTAATAAGTGAATTGAACAAAAATCTTGAAACTAAAAATCCATTCTCAAGGCAAAATCTCTAAATTTTCAGCTGCAAATTAGAACAATTCTAAACACAAAAACAATTCTAGTTGAGAACAATTTTATGTCAAAATCAATTTTGTCTCCTTCAAAACATCAAAAGTTGAAAACAAACATACACACGAGTTCTCTTCAATCATATTAGTGGATCTTAACCATTAGATGAAGATCGAACAACTCATATTGTATATTTAAAATTCTATTAGTAAAGTCAAAATTTGAACTTTCTTTTCTCATCTGCTTGACTTTTGCAGCTTTGCATGGTTTATGTGACCCCCAAAAATTGGGTCCCACCAAATCATGTTCCAATCCAAAAGTAAGAAACAAAAAATAAGTACAATAGTACAGAAAAAATTCACCTGAAGCCATGTTTTCTTATCAACTTGATCAAACTCATCACGGATATATAACAAAGCACCAGAAATCACACCTACACGTGAAAGAATTTGCACCCAAAAAAAATAAAAAATCAATTATGTTAGGATTTATGACATGCAGCAACAGTAACAACAACAACCTATGAAACACGGACACAACATGATACTGACACGTCAATACTGATAATAATTTGATAAAATTCATCGTGTTGGTATCGGTGTCGGACACTGGAACATACCTTGATCATAAGTGTGGGTGATAACTACTAACCTGTGTCGTAACCAAATAAAAGACCACCAATACCAGCAGATAAAGCAAGACGCATAAGATATGGTGATTCGGTTGTTCTTCGCCAACATTCTGTGAACTCGGTTTTGTCTGCTAATTGATGACCACCTTCAGCCATTTTTTTGTACCTTGAATCAAAATACACAAGATTTGAACAATTTGATGAATCTTAAAACCTGTTTGAAACAGAGTGAAATGATTGTGTTTTTTTGTTTCATGCAGTGTTCAGATGAATATCGGAGTTTAAGGTTATTGAATTGAGTGAAAACAAGAGTTAATGTTGTGTCCCCACATGACGGGTTTGGTCATAAGTAACTGCTTATTACTGATATCTCGTGAAGACTCCGCACCAAATGCATCGTTCTTATCATCTTAGATGGAATAAATTTGACTTGTTTTATAAAAAATCCGTTGGTTCATAAATAAAGTTTAGTTAAAAACGAATCGACCAAATTTGGATTAGAATAATTTCTTTACAAGCTTTATTTTTCTTTTAAATCAAATTTCAGATCATCGTGACTCATTTTCTTCGAAAATTAGAGGGATAAGAAGAAAATAGTCTCGGCTATTTAAAAATCATTCAATTCATTTTCAATAAAGATTTATTTCTTTGATAAGAAGTTAACTCGCACTACAAAACAATGATGTGAGATCAACTTTCATTATCGACATAAAGACTATGTTAAAATTAAAGTTAAATGGTGATGTCGATTTGAGACTTTGAAATGCACTCATCTGCAAGGTCTCATATTTGATTCTCTTCAATAACAATTTAAGTGGCCTACTTTAGTTTTTTTTTTAAAAGGAATCTAGTCGAGAACAATTTTTTGTCATAATCAATTTTATGGTGGTGTTGGTTTGGAAGCTTGAAGTGTAATCCTCGTCGTAATCTCAATTTTATGGTGGTGTTGGTTTGGGAGCTTGAGAATGGATTTAAATGGTGGTATTGGTTTCGGAGCTTGGAATGTGATCTTCTTCATAATCTAATTTTGAGAGAGTTAATTTAAATTTTAAAAAAAAAATAAATTAAATGTTTAAAAAATATGACTGTTACGATTGATATAAAGTGTTATTAAAAAAATTGCATCGAGAATCTATATGATGAATTAAACTCTAACTTTATTCAAAATTTAGTTAAATTATCTTGATTTATTTATTGTCCATTTAAAATTCTACGTCAAAAAATTTAAGCGGTACCAATTGTCATTTTATAATTGTAATGATCATTTCATTTTTATTAATGACCATTTTACAATTGTCTTTGAGGGGATTCGAACTCAACATCTTGAAGTTATAAAGTTAAACTCTTATCACTGAACTACCACCTAAAGTTTTTTTTTAGTTACATGAGAAAAGTGATGAAGAAAATGACAGCAAAAAAAACTAGCTATGCTTGTAGGCAACCCCCGCAACGTCTCTCATGAGAAGCAAATGACGCTCATCTTGAGAATTAGTCATAGTCATTAACTCACTATTGGATCTAACACCAAGCTTGGCAATAAAATTAACATGTGTGTTCCATTCACGCAACGTATGATGAAGTTTAAGACTTCAATCTGTAGCCATGTATTGACAAGTAACAACTATCTATTGTCAAAATGATGTATAGTAATGTTAGCACTTTGAACGATCGAAATGTATGCTTCAAATCAATGTAGCATATGATATTATATTAACCTTCTTCAAAACACATGTGAACGCCCTACATCAAGGCTACAATCACCACATGTTTGAGCACCAATATTTTCATAGTATCCTCAAATAAAGTCTCCCCTGGCATATCTAGTTAGACCATCAAATTCGGATATCTCATAGTTCGTTAGAGAGCTCCCTTCAACATTAAGGACATTTGTCTTTATGAGGACCTTGTCTAGCAATCATGTGTGTTTGATGCACCTCACTGCAGTGACGGAGCTAGGAATTTTATCGAGCTTAGGCAAAATTTTGATCGCAAATTCACATGCGACATAATATATAAATAGTCATAAATCAAAATAAAAGAGACTCATCATTTTGTCGATAAAAATACAATTTTAAATAAGAGAGATAAAACATAACTTTATGAATTAATTTTAGTGGTAATTTTATGAATTGTTCATCTTTAAAATTTATAGTAGAATAGAAAATATAAATAAAAAAAAAACAATGATAAGTTTTAGTGAAAGTCAAACCGTAGGTAGAGGTCCATAATGTATTTTAAAATGGTCTCTTTAGAATTACCTACGTTTTTTTCGAAGGTAAATGTGGAAAACATGTAGTGACAACTATTTGGCAATGACAGACAAATTTAGCTACGGAAATTTGCCCTATAGTGACGGATTTTGGCTGTCACTATAAGTCAAATTTCTTACAAATTTCTTATAGCGATACAAATAAAGTATCGGTTGAGCTCGGCGTGTATCCAGGCTAGCTGGGCCTAAGAACACCCCTGCCTCACTAGATGATCAGATAGTCCTAAAATCTCTTAATTATATTTCTCCTAAGAGATGTGGGATTATTCATAAGGGTCATAAAAGGGGTATTTGTATCTTCAAAATTTACTCATTTCTAACCGACCAAAGGACCCACATTATTATAGGTATCTCAACAGTAAATTTTCTCATCGTTAAAATCAGATATTCACTGAGATGGTGCCCGTCAAATGCTATTTATGACCCCAAACTTTTTTTATTATTATTAAGAAACTCTTTTCGCAATACTTGATAGTTTTTTATATTTAATGAATGATTTTTTAGGAAATTATTTTATGAACTTAATTATATATTTTAAGTGGTCCTATGAATTTAGGAAATAAAATAAATGGACTGCATTAGCTAATTTTATTTATTTATATATATATATATATATATATATATATATATATATATATATATATATATATATATTTTGTTTTTTATTTATATGTATCTCA
>Ga0315914_1012055_pt1 | contig 10103 bp, 1 predicted proteins | sample MpolenodulesMG_FD_203920 | JGI IMG/M metagenome (GOLD analysis project Ga0315914, IMG submission 203920) | Medicago polymorpha root nodule microbial communities from Los Angeles, California, United States - elongated nodules | ecosystem: Host-associated > Plants > Roots > Nodule | place: USA... | reverse complement strand
ATTGGTAACACATGCATATAGAGTCGTGTCTAGAGCATTTCATACATTCGATATTTGGTGAAACGTGTCATATTTGTCTATGTGCTTGGTGATTACGTGCATTAGTGAAACTTGTTGTAATTTGGTGAACATATGAAGATGTGAAAGTATACATGTTGTAGCATTACGCTTGTATGCTTGTTGACTAATAATGATGTAGAATTCATTGTCAATTATTTAATCATGTGTTTATTAATCATTTGAAATTAAATATGTATCGTTTTACTTTCATTTGATTATGTCTTATTTGTGGAATGTTATCTAACCCCAAGTGGTCGTTTGGTTGACCGTCTGCTTATTTGTATGAATGGATAGACGGCTTGGAGGATTAGTTGCTTTGCCTTTTCTTGTGAGTATGCTTGAGGACTAGCTTTGGAGCTACCTCGTCTCTTTCCTTTAGAGTCTTAGTTTAGGGCTCTGATTATGGTGTCCGTCTTTTGTCGTTTATTTATAATGTTTTTATGAAATTTATCACTCAATATGTTGAGATTTGAGATTTTTATTGGTGATGTATTATGGTACATGTGACATGATTATTTTGGAGATTTTATGTATTGATGAGATATTATGATATTATTTCGCTGCGAGTTTTAAAAAATAATTATGCATGTTTTGGATTTATTGAAGATCCAACATCTAAATTCTTGAATGATTATATTATTTGCGTGATTTATTTCTTTAAGGGTTTATGGTGTTACATAGGTTGAATGCTATGTTGTAAGTTTGGGGTTGCTATTGGAACTAGCAACGTTCAAATTTAGGGTAGGGGTACTAGAGAACTCAAGAGATTTAAAAAAAATTCTCTTCGAAAAATGATAAATAAACACACCAAGTGTGTGGGAAAAAAAATAAGTTGAGGCAATCATGTAAAAAGGTCTTATTTTACAACAAAAAATAAAAGTTCTCTAGTACTCTTGTAGTGATTATGAGAGTAATTGTGTTAACAATGTTTTCGATTTTCAACACTGTAGGTTATGCTTAACTCCATTTGTTTTGATTAAACCTATTTTCTCAAATAATTTGCCACTTTCACCTAAACCCTGTTATAACCTAAAAAGATCTTAAAGTTCGACTTGATATTGATTTTTATTGACAGTTTAGAAACTTTTTAAGCCTATGGTAATATGACAAATCTGCATGTCGATTGGGGAAAACCTTTTTCAAACATTTGCGAGAAGCTATGGATAAGGTTGTTGGTCAAGCAAACCGGCACATCATAATGTCGGCCAGTAGATGAACTTTGAGGTTATTATTGGTAGGGTAAGCTATTATTTTACAGTCACTTTTCATATAACAAGTTTATTCCTTAAGGACAAGTAACAATTCAAGTTTGGGCTTGTGATGACAGTTGTCATGTCATATTTTTATAGTATTTTCAATTAAGCTTTTGGTCTAATTATAGTAGAATGTAATTTAGAGTCGATTTGAATAAATAGTCACTTTTGTTTATTGAGTCAAATAGTGAGTAGTTATCTATTATTACTCAAAAAAGAATAAGACAAAATCATCGTTTTATGCATTATTTGGTAGACTATTACTTTACCCACCCTATGGATTACTCGCGAGCCCTATTTTTTTTTTCAAAAATACCTTGTACGGACTATGTTTTCTGAATTAGATTGTTAGTATTTTTTGGATTTTAAAATCGGGAATGCTCTTTTTCCAAAAAAAAATTTATTTTAGCCTTTCAAATTCGTAAAAAAAATGCAAATAAACATAAAAAAAAAACATAATAAAAAAGAACACAGATAAAAATAACTCATTTATTAAGAGCCTAAGAAGAGGGAGGGGGTAATCTACACCAGTGGAGAGGAAAGCGGGGGGGAGGAAAGAGGGTGGAGGGGAAGAAGAAAACAATGATGGCAAGGGCACAAGCGCCTCTAGGGAACAAGAGACCATGATGGTCAACCTGTTGAGGCAAAATCCCTAATTAATTTTAAAGATAATAAACCAATATGATTAAAGAATTAATGGACTTTGATTAATTCCTTGGTATTTAACTTGTGCTCTTGAGTGTTTTACTAAGACAGGAACAAGGTTTAAATCATACCAAGAATCAATAAATCAAAGGACATTTGAATTCATGATCGAACACTGAGGTCAGAATGTTGCTCGAAAATCAGAATGTTCAAGCAGAGATCAGAAGGTTGTTCGTATACAAACCAAGAATCTCAAGAACATTGATCAAGGTCATGCAAGGCATATGTGACATGAATATATGTCCAGGAAAGTACATTTGCATGGATCATTCAAGCAATAAAGGCATATACAAGGATTATGTCAAAAAGGATACTCAATGTTCATTTAAGACTATAAACATTGATGTACTAGGAAAATTCCACAAAGGAATATTATCCTAGATGTTAAAATAACTGCTCTTCATTGTTGTTTCACTATTAGGCTTTGATTTTATCAAATGGTAGTCTTACAAATCATCCTAAGTGAAACAAATTGAACATTCCAGCTCTGCACATGCTTACTTTATGAACAGTACAGTAGGTGAAAAGCAAAAAGGCAAAAACAAAAGCAAATATGTCCTACTCAATCAGAGATAGACAACGCATGAGAGTTGGTACAGTACATGAGAGTTGCTCTCTATGTGACAAATATATTGCTCTCTATGTGACAGCGTGATGAAGATCCTCAACATACTTTCAAAAATATATAGATACTCATCGCTGCCTCTTTGATAGATTGATACAAAATTTCTAACCCCTCAGTTTATTTTGGACTGTGGTGTTTCACCAAAGGTTTGACTGGTTAGTGGAGTTTTAATGCATTTTTGGACGATTTTGGTCGTGGAACATATTTTATTTGACTGTACTTATGACCTATGGCTGATTTAAGTCTATAAAAAGGCTTGGATCTTCAACAATTTTGTTCATTCTTCACTTCACCTCCTCTCTTACATTTTCTTCAAAAAAAATTAGGTTTTTAGGTAGTTTTTAGGTGTGCATGTGGTGTCATGGTCATTGTTGACCGTTTATACGACTCCTGCATTTGCATTGCAGCTTATCTGGGGGTTATATAACAGTCGACAGAGACCCTTGACATCAAAGAAAGACACAAACATTTATATCATTTTTTTCCGGATTGTATTTTCCGTAAACACCAACAATTTGGTTTGGATTTTATTTTCCGGACAAGGGGTATTTTTGGAAATTTTACAGGACGCAGGAGATCACAAGAGGGTGAGAAAAATAATAGTCTATTTGCTAAGTGAAAAGTTATTGTCTTTTAAATAATGGGCCAAAGAGATAATGTGGACATGCTAACCCGGAAAGAGAAAAAATTTAATCAGGTCTTCGTTTCCCCTCACATATAAAAGGAAGAGATTCCCGTTTTATCAAGGGGACGTTTTGGGGGAGAAGAGAAAAGGGGCTATCACGTTTTGGATACTTGAGTTGATCATGGTTGGGCACATGGAAACTCAACAATGAAATTGAGGAACAACGTCAATACGGCAGAACTCTATTGGTTTAATTTTTTTACTATGTTGTTTATTCTGATGATTATGTCTAACTAATTTTCTTTGATTATGTCTGAGATGATTTTGTTCTAAGTTATTTGATCCATGCGAATTGTATAAACTTTGTTCAACATAGTTGGAATCCTAGCTTTATTTAGAATTACTTGTGTTTAATCCTTTTTATATGATTTGATGTATGACTATTACCCCTAACTTCTAAATTATATAAATTGATCTTAGAATTTAATATACTACTAGTCGTAGCAGTTAAATCTGACGTAGTAAATCTGTTTAGCTTAATATATTAAGCTAGAGATAGAAAATTATTGATATAGGAATTAACGCACAATTATAACCTTTAACGGTTACGGATGCACTTAAGAGACTAATGTATTGTAACTTTATAAGAGGGTTCTGAGTCAAGAGATTGATCACAACCATTTTGTTAATTAATCGTTAAATTAGGTGAGCAATTTTAGAGAATAGATGCAATTTACCAATCAGTAATGAATAGAGGATTCGAAGACCTCCTTAATTCTTTACCACATATTTACATTTTTGCTATTTGTTTTATGATTATTAAGCCCATTCGCCATGTGCAACCCCTCATTTTGACACATCCTTAATTTTAACGTTTTTGTCGAATAGAAATTCAAACAGTCCCTATGGATACAAACTTATAAATTTTATTACTTCGATTCTTTTTTAGTACATTTGTTAATAGTCTATCATTATACAAAAGAAACATTAGCATTGCTACAAATATCAATTTCAAAAAATTAAGAAGTGGTATCAATAGAGAAATGATCAATGTAAGAGATAAAGACGAATATTTTGATATAGAAATGAAAGGGCATATATGAGAAAATAAATTCAGTATTGAGTGTAAAATCAACTATTAAAGGAAACATATAGCAAGATAAATCATGAAATATGTGACCTTATTAATTATTTTAGTGATTGTTTCAAGTCTTTAATGGATCAGATATGTAACATGCTTCTAAGGCTATCAAAGAAATTGCAAGCTCATAGAAATATATGAAAGTGTGAGAGAAATAGTAAGATTAATAATATTATGATGACCAAAAAGAATGAAAGGCTAAGACATAATAGATAAATAGATTTTACCTTAAATTCAAACAAAAGTACATCGATTTTTAATGCACTTCATAATAAAATGACGGGGAAGAGGAAATTTTTCATAACAATCGGAGTCAGAAACACAATTTTCTGTAACATAAATAAGAAAAAGAAATATTATTGAAAAGGGGTGAAATATTGTGCATATTAATCTAAAAAATGATAAAGAACGTACTTTGATTGTTGTTGGGTTCAACAGAAAATTGAGAAACAAATAAGAACACAATATACATAAACTTGAGAATGTCAGCCATATTTTTTTTTTTCAACTTTGCAATGTAACAAATATAAATGTGTTTTATTACTTTATATAGTAAAAACCGTCATGATATATTTAATTAAATTACTTTTGGTAAAAAAAAAACTAAATTACTTAAATAGTTTTTTATAATTTTTTTTTGTTGAGGAAAAATAGTTTTTGATAGTTATGTTGTTGCAAGAAAGCATTCATTATATTTAGAATAATGATCAAATATCTCTTTGGTATATTGATGTATCATGTTTGTCCCTTTAATTCATCGAATTGATCTCACATGGAAATATGTTGTAATTGTATAGTTCTTTTTTTTTTTACAAACCTTTTATTTTTTATTTTTTTATTTCATGTCCAGACTTTCGTAATAGGGAGAGGACACCCAACATTATATATGTTGGTATGGGTGTAACTAGACTCACATGTCTGAAATAAGGTAGTGTGTTCAAATCTCGTGGTTACATAAAATATGGTTAGAAAAGGAGACCATGTTAAAGATGACCAATAAGATTCTCGTGTTGAGATTAGTCATAATTGATTGCCAATGGATACTCTACATCTGTAATATGGTAAAGAAATACAATAAAAGTCACAAAATAGTAAATATAGTGTATAATGGTAACAAAGTTTGTTTTAGGAATAATATGAGATGCTAATATCTTTATGTAGTAATTGAAAATCATGATAATTATCCATTACATTTGCATTTTTTTATTGTTTTTATCCTTACTTATTTTAATTGTCTTTAGTCATTAGTCAATTTTGCGATTTATTTGATATAGTTTATTTATTTTTATTTCTTGAATTTATTAAGATGTATATTGTCGTCTCCTTTATTAACTGGAAATTTTTCATATGTAGTTTTGTTTTCTTTCTTTAGTTTATTGACGAATCAACATAAACTTTATGTGGTATTTCAACCGTATCTAAAATTTAAGATGTCCAAATGAAGTCCAATAATTGAAGACTTAAATTTCTCATATGTTTCTGTCATTGGGGTTTACAGATTATAGAATTTGAAATAAGTAAAACACTTTTAAGTTGTATATTTTGAAACACATGAGCACCAGAGCATATCCAAATTCTTATTTTTTTTTTATGAATTTTAACACATGATTATACTCTGCATGTCCAATTTAACGTTTATGATTACAATATGAAGGCACATATGCAAATGCAGTTTCATCAGTTTGCTTTCCCAAAATCTGAAGGGATTTTAGAGGGTTTTTTTAATATTTTAATCCTCTTAGCGGAACACATTTCATTGAAACGAAACGGATATTGATTAAATCATTAATCACAAATCAAACACAAACTTAAACACTTTAAGATTCATGTGTTTACCTTTTAAAGCGCAGAACCTTTATAGCAGAGTTGTCTCTGATCACGAGCAAAGCAACATAGCGATGCATCTACTCAATCCACACGAATATAACTTCTCTAATGACCGGTGCTAGCCGATTACAATGGATATTCAGAGAGAATGAGTTTAGAGAGTGGCGGCTAGGATTTCTAACTCTTAGAATTAGGTTAAGCGTTTCAACCAACCAAAAAGTTTCAGCACAAGGGTTCTATTTATAGAACCACTTGTGTGCTCAGAAAGCTAAGCACTTAAGTACACTGTACCTTACGATGCACTATATTTCACTTAAACACATTGTACCTTACGGTGGACCGCGTTCTCTATTTTCATAAATTAGATAATAAGTTATACTTAATTATTTAATTACTAATAAGTCTTACTTATTTATTTCTCTCATCTATTTGTCCTTTGTGCGTGACCCTATAGGTTCCTGTAACATTGACAATAATATTAAATCACACATTTAATATTACAAACAGTGAGCGGTATCTAGCAACACATCACTGCTACCCAAGTGACGAGAATGTCAAGTGATCTGACGAAACCTTTTCGTGATAATGATCACATGTATAATTACCCTTTTGCTCTCATGTCTAAATTAAACGCAAGACAGAGCATGTTACCCTTGTCCAGTTCAATATTGGGCCCGTAGACATTTCTCTTGTTATGTAGGAGGGACAAATTCCATCTGGGTCACTCATGTCCCTCATCATGATTCGTGGAGTACCCATCAACCAACTTTATAGTCATCTTGTTACAGATAACGTTTGAATGACGATAAAGCACTGACTCCAACATCTAGGATACATAGTGGTTTCAGGTCAAAAGGTGGAATACACCACTATCACTATGAGAATATCATATGACACTTTTCATAACTTTTACTATGTATTATTCTCATGGTGGGTCAATCCAATATAAATATTACTCCTAATATTTATATCTATGTGAAGACTTGATAACTCTTTATGCATGATTGTGAGATGTGATCATCAGTTTATCCACATAATAGTCTCCATGCTTTAATGATATATTTAAATGCCTTGTTATTATATATTCACAATATATATTTATATCAATAACATGATACCGAGCCAAACTCAATCAATATAGATTGGCTATTAGGGCTTACTCCAACAATCTCCCACTAGCACTAAAATCCAATCAAATATTAACTCAATATCTATTGGTCAAGTGTTACCATCAAGAACACTCTGGGCATGATGATATTCTAGTAGATAAGGAACTCTTCCTATGTTGGTAGGTTACACTTCTTTCAATTTCCACTTCGATCTTCTAACGAAAAGAAATTGAAGTGTCAAAGTATACATTTGGATCATTTGTGAGATCAAGTTTTCATTGCTCGCAAGATTAAACCAATTTCACCTCAGATGGGATCAATGGAATCCGCAACGCAAGAAACACATGTTTCCGCTCAGTTATGAGGTAAACAATCCAAATCATATATATTTGACATCTGTAATAAAAAAAACAACTATCTAAAGCTTGTAGTTTTAAAAATTTCATAGTTGATATCCAAGCATAACATTTATTCCAAATTGCGATCTGGATATACTGTACAAATATATGAAAGTCAACATCATTGTAACTCCTTTACAATGATCCTTTCATCCGTGTTCAATAGGGTTGTCAATGAACCGAACCAACTCGACTATAGTTCGGAACTCGATTCGACAATTAACTTGTTAAACTTGGTTCATGAATCAAATGAGTTGAACTTGAGCTGAAAATTAAATTCGTTAAATAAATGAGATGAACTTGAGTTGAATATAGTTCGACTCGGTTGGTTCATGAGTTAGCTCGATATATATATATATATATATATATATATATATATATATATATATATATATTATTTCAGTAAATATTAATAGAGTACAAATTTCCTCTGATATTTATGTACTTTTTTGGTAGTGTTACAATGTAACGAGGCTAAAAAGGAAAAAAGAGGGAGAGAAGAAATTAAGCTCTAAGCTTATCTCTCAGGATGAGAGATTTCATGCTAGGCGGAGGGCAATTCCAGTGAGCAGAGCACCTTGCATGTGATCATTCCTTAGCCATAAAATCTGCACACATATTTTGTTCCCTAAGAACATACACCAATGTTGTATTTCCATTTCCTTGTAGAGCATCTTTAATATGAAGGATGTCAGTAACATAGGTGTGCAAGGAATGATAACGACCAGCAATAATTAGGCCAACTGCTTCCAAACAATCACTCTCACAAATGATGTTAACATAGCCATTTTGAGTACAAAAATCTAGACCTATCTGGATAGCATGTAACTCAGCTAATAATGCATCACCTCCAACTTCATAGTGAGAAAAACTAGATATCTAATCTCCATCGTGGTTGCGAACAACCCCACCAGCACCTAAACAACCAAAATCTTCTAGAAAGCTACCATCAATATTGAGTTTGAGTGTACCTTCCGGAGGGGGATCCAATGATCTAAGAGGCGCAATGAGTGAGGGTCCAAACCTAGATTGGGATAGTAAGAAATGCATTCATCATGTAACAAAAAGGTCTTTCGCACCACATCTTGGATACGCCTATGATGATCCTCAAAAATAGTATTGTTTCTCCAACACCAAGCATACCATACTCCTGTAACAAACAAGATAGAGGAAGTACCCTTTGTCATCTCATGAAGGCAGACCTTGACATCAAATTCAGAGAAAAATTATTACAACGCCTCATATTCAAGCGGAGTCAAAACTCTCTAGAGTGCGGGCAATCACGTAAACAATGAAGAATGTCCTCTATGGGTGAAGATCAACAGTTGCAGCTTGGAGAAACTACCTTGTTGCAATGATGCCGACGGGCATTAATGGGAAGAGCATTGTGAAAACAAAGCCATAAAAAGTGTTGGAGTTTTAATGGTACTTTAAGGCGCCAAAGCTAATTCATGTTACAATTCACATTCCAATCTCTATTTTGTTGAAGAAGACGGTACTAAATTATAATAAAGAGAATGAAAAGAAAAGATGCTAACAACATACTTGTACGTGCATTGAACCAAAGATATTTGTACTAAATTTAGTCCCACATCGGGGAGTTTAACAACATTAGAGAGTACAATCTTAATATATATAAATGTTAAACAGTTATGAAAAGTTTGGTGGTTCTGAGTAATTTTTATGAAAAAAAGAGTTTGCAAGGAATCAAACTAGGTATCGTATGCTTACAGTTTACAACTATAACCACTATGCCACTTTTATTTTTGTTGATTTATTGTGGCTTCCAAAAATGAAATACATGACTAAAACATTTTTTTTAAAGCCCCAACCGCCCTAACGGTTTCCTCTCTCATAACAATTATTTTTTATTATTAGCGGTACCTTTATTGATAGTAGTTCTTTTTTATTTTTATTTTTTTTTGTGTACACTAAGTACGTGTACGATATTGAAGTTGCATCTTTAAAATTATAGATAATTTGACTGATCCATATGATAATTTTTTCATTAGAAACTTCACTTTTTCCTGTAATTTTGTCGGCCTCTTTATTTCTTCTATATTATATTACATGAAGTTTTTGTTCTGACTTTTTATTTGCAAAAATCACAATAGTAGACTATAAGATTACTTTGTTTTGGCAAAGTAATGACTTTGACTCCATATTCATTTTTGTTGATTTCCATATTAATTTTTGTTGATGCAAACTAAATGTTGTTAATTTGCTTCTTTGAATTGTGCATGTCGATCACTCTTAATTGTCACTTAGTTTGATTGTTTCTGAGTTTAAATGTAACTCTAGGATTAATAATATAGCCAATTTGATATTTTATATATGAAACTCTACAAAAACCCGTGCAT
>Ga0315914_1012054_pt1 | contig 10103 bp, 13 predicted proteins | sample MpolenodulesMG_FD_203920 | JGI IMG/M metagenome (GOLD analysis project Ga0315914, IMG submission 203920) | Medicago polymorpha root nodule microbial communities from Los Angeles, California, United States - elongated nodules | ecosystem: Host-associated > Plants > Roots > Nodule | place: USA... | reverse complement strand
CCCCCCCTTGTTGTTTTTCTCACCTTCATGATGCACTGTTGTGACTTTTTTCTATTGTCTCGGCGTAGTGGAGTTTCTAAATTTTATATGCTACTTTTAGGTATTAATTTTATATGCTACTTTTAGGTATTAATGACCAACTATCTCTACATTTCAATTTCAAGGTGAAATTTATTCAACGATAGTGAACATGGTTGCTCACTCTTTACCTATGGTGGCCGGTTCATGGACTAGTTACCATATTAAATTTATTGGAAAGAGAATGTGTGACAAATAGGAATTTATCGATAGATTACAATGAGGGTATAAAGGTAAAAAACAAGGGTATAAAAGATGCAAAAATAATCTTTCTTAATTTGGTGTTACTTTTCCAAAATGACACTTAAAAGGAACTAAAAAGGAACAAAGGATGTAGTAGTTTATTAATATGCCAAATATAATATTTAGAATTTGTGGTGAATAAAATTATTGTCATGGGTTCCATTCGAAAAAAATGTACGGTAAATTATTCATGTAAAAATCCATTATTAAAAATAAGAGGAACGTTAGCAACACACATTCTAACACACACTTTTCAACACACTCTCTTTGATTGGTTAAAATTCACATTGGTCCCACCAAATCATGTGGGTCCCATATAAATTTATGACTCTTTTCTCTGGCGCCAGTACTTCGAGTGTTTTAGAATTCTGTATAGGTGATTTGTGACCCATTTTCCCTATCGAAAACTACTATTTATACATAGAAAAGAACTGCAAAAAGTAAAATCTTACGATCAACACTTCTTCCATGTAGACAACCGCTTGTCTTCCACGCTCTTCATTGAGGAAACCGCTTCTCTTTGAAATTTGAATCTTCCCGCCTTAAATGGAAGTTGCTTGACTTTGACGGTTTTGCACTCCTGACTCGAGTCTTGTCGAACCTTAAGGCTTTTAGACCCTTTCATGCTAAGTCAAACATCTCGTCGAAACTCCTTGAGTTGAAAAAAAGACTTCGATTCTTACAAGAGTAAAAGTCAACTAGTGTTGACCACATTAAATGAGGCTAGTGAAAATACCATCTAACAGAAGGATAATAGTACAATTGTACAAGCACTACCTCCACTAATCCAACATTTTCTGCGCATAGTACAAGCTACAGTTGTGTCTCTACCGGTTAATTCCCTTTCAAGGAATGGTTTTCAAACTATTCTCTCCTATGACATTAACCATATCAAGCAACAAATCAAGGATGATTGATCAAGCTTCTACAACGACTCTTTCATGTGATGGCACCTCTACAACGTCTATTTCATACATCTATATAAAGGAATGAAGACTTGAAGATTAGTAGAGAGTCTACAATATTTAAACTGTGCCAAAACTCTGCTGAAATTATTGAGCATCAAACACATATAATTTCTTATCAACTTTCATATCTTAGAAATTCTTAAGTCTTAGAGTCTGAACCTTTTTGTATTGTGAACACACTAATTTTATATCAAGTGTTCAACCAAACTTATTCATTGTAATTTGTTTGTTTAGAAGTCTCTTGCTTTTGTGCATGAGGATAGTAAATTTCTTGCTTGTGTGCTTGAGCAATTGTAATCTTGTGTGATTATAGTGAAAATCTCCTTGAAAGTGCAAGGGGGACTGAACTACTTCCAGATTATGGAAGGAACCATGATAATTCTTTGTGTCTCTTTCTTCTCTCTCTCTCTCTCTCTCTCTCTATATATATATATATATATATATATATATATATATATATATTTTATATCTGCTGCATTAGACTATGAACATTGTTCCAAACTCTGGACTTTGGAATTAGTTTTAAAAGAAAAACTAACACAATTCAAGTTCCCCTTCTTGTGTTTTTCCCACATTCTGGAATTTTTCTGGGATTGTTGTTGTTGAAGGTTGATGGAGATGATATGAAGATGAAAAAGAGGAGAATAAGATGGAGAAAACCTAACGTTTTTGAATTAAAACTAACAGAAAGGACCAAAATGTGTAACAGAGAGAAGTTAAGGGACCAACATAAATCGAATTTTAATTAAGGGACCAAAGCGATACTACCTAAATAGTTAAGAGACCAAAGCGATACTACCTAAATAGTTAAGAGACCAAAAATGCAATTTAGTCTTTTATTTATTTATCAATTTTGAGTTTGCTCTTTTTTTCCCTTTCTTTTTATTTTTCCTACGTATGTGATTATTATTAAGCCTTGTTTGGATAAATAGCTTTACAGATGCTTATAGCATTAGAGCTTATAGACTAGAGCTTACATCATAAGCTCTTATACTCAATACGTTCTTTATGTTTGGATATGTATAGTAAAAAGTATTTGAATAAATTGAAGTGTTTGGATGTGTCGTTCCATAAGCAATTATAAAATATTAAGATATTTTATATTTAAAAAATGAAAGAAACAAATCCCAACTAAAAATATGTAAAAAAATAACATACAAATGAAAATATTAGCAATTTGTCATGCTGCAAAATCAATCAACCATTGTTTATTAATAATCCATGAAGTCACCGAAAATCAAATTAATATAAAATAATAACAAAAACAGGTTGTTATTGAATTTCATGATCAAGTGATAAAGCACCACCTCATTATCAAGAATAAGGTGATATTAAACTTTCAATGCAGACTTCTGAGTTGTTATTAAATTCAGTAGACGTAACCGTACCATTCCTAGAATCAACCAACTTCAATATTGAGGACCCTCGAAACTTCAACAGCACTTGATCATCCGAAATATATATTGGATCACAAAATACATGATATTGACTTGGATCTCTGCTATAAGAAACATTGAACAATTTAGTCCACGACTCTCTATTTCCATACTCCTTCGTAACCCAAACGTCCTTTCCAGAGTAAGTATCATCACGAGACATCAAACACAAACATCCCTCGACACACCCAAGGCTAAGAAGTTACACACGTCTACCCCTCCATAATCAGAAGGGTAGGGTTTTGATCTTTTACATCAAACATACAAAAGATGCAAGTTTTAAAATAATAAAATTACTGAGCAACGAAATTATGAATCACAAAAAAAAATAAAAATTATTTCTTGTCATGTCTAGTATTCCCCTTGCATCACTTAAATACAAGTCTAGGTGTTTCACAATCAAATTGCTTAACTTAAGAAACTCAATGACTTCAATAACTAAATTGTTAACCACATTTGTCATCTAAATAGAAACTATTAATAAAAATAATTCAAATTTTTGATAGAGAACCACTTGTAACCATGATCTTTACCATCCAACTTTAAACAGAGCCTAAAATGCTACCCTCTCCCCATTCAATTCATGGTATCTTTATTCATCAACATCATCAACGGTTTCTCACCTCAAATCCAAGCCCAATTTCTGCACCACTCGTGTGATGCTAATTAGTCACAAGATAATGATGCTAAAAAATATTCTACAGATGGGGCAAATTTTCCACAAATAATATTGTTACCTGGAGTAAGAGTACCTTTCAAGGCCTATAAAGAACCACTTGTATGCTCTGATAACTGCATACAAAGCAAAAGAGGAAGATGAAAATAAATAACAGACAAAAACAGAATCAAAGGTAACACAATACATGTCATATTTAAGCAGAATTCATACATGACTTAAGGGACTATCATAATGCAAACACGGCCGACCAGTTATTTAACTTCCCATGATAATTAGAATTTCATAAAAACCCAAAGGACAATAATTAAGAACGGTATCAGAGGCTTCTGTGACCGTTTTGTAACGACCAAAATCCCGATACTGGTCCGTTATTTAAAACCAATAAATAAACCATAATGAATTGGTAGTAGTATTCATAAATATGAAAAAAAGATCAATACAATACCTGCCAAGACCATAATAGATAAACCATGATTTAAGGGACTTATATGATCCAGACACTTTCAGAAGCTGATGAGGAAATATAGATTCAGTAAAGTGAGGGTGGTTGCGAACTACTGATGAGGAAGGTCAACGGTGTCATCTTCCCTGATGAGGAAATAGCACCTACTGTTAAAGTGAGGTTGATCGTGAACTTGGAAAGCACAGATCCCCACGCCAATCTTTTTATCAGGTTCTTAATGCCCACTCCCGAGCAATTCCAGCAACATTGTGTGCTCATACTACAACACATAAACAAGTCAATATAGATTCAGTAAGAACTAAATCAGAGTTGCAACTACGGAAACATTTTCATGCATGACGGAGAATAGAGAACAACGGTAAAATAAAACTAACTCATATCCAATCAAGGCATTAAGATGGGGTAGGTTACTGACCAAATCATATATAGTTTATGAGGACTATGGTACAGCCGAAACAATCTCAGTAAATTTAAACATTGATAGCAGTAATAAGCATTCTATAGCACTCGGCAACGAGTTCTCATACAGTTTCAATACTTCAGCACCATCAAATGAAAATAAGAAGCGAAGTCGAGTTCCCAACATCATTGTCATGACATGTCACATTTTTTTTAAGGATTGGCTTAACGAGCCAACCCTATAGTTTCACAAAAATGATATCAGCCATATCTCTTGATTTCCACAACACTCACCAATTAGATGAGTGTGACATAATTAGCCAACTGACCCTTAAAAGAGATTAAAAATTCCTTCCAATAACAGTTGATTCTGTGGAAGTTAAGGAAACCCTTGCAAGGAAACTGCCATTAGAGATAGTGATGTACAAATAAATAGCACCAAATATGGGTAGCACATGTTCTGCTTGCAACAAATAGGAAAACACACATATTTCAGATGGTAAATGAACATAAAACTACGAGTCTCTAAACCAGAAGATTCAACTTATCATGCAAAACAGCTTATGAGGCATCTTCTTTCAACTTAGTTTCCTTGGTTAAGCGGGAAAGAATATCAAAATTGATATTATTTCCTTCCAAACATAATTTTAACAAAACAAAGAAAAAAACAGAGATTTTAAATTCATCGTACACACCAAATATCTACTATTATCCCCCTTTATGGTCCTAAAACCATGCACTTAATTTCGCAAAGCAACAACATACACACAAAAGCCTAAGGAGATGGTGAAAGAAGTTAACCTGAAACATGGGATTGTTGAAGATATCAGCAACTTCATCGTACTATTTCAATTCCAATGTGCTCGTCACTGCTGATGAATCCATTATGCTTTTCACAAAGTCAAAATAATCAAGCACGCGATAAGATTTGTGGCTTGCTGGAGCTCCATCCTCATCATTTGTTGATTCTTTCATGTTTGAACTACCTTACATCATCATGAGTCTAGGAATTTAGTTTCCATGATAGGAAGCCTCTTCTGAAAAATACAACAATTAATTACTTGAAATTGTTGATACAGCAGACATGTTTTCAAATCTGGAATCTCATTCTGAGGGACTCCAAGTAAATATTGTTCTTCATACCAAAGTTTTATCAATTACATCAGTAAATAAAGAAAATGTTCTTGAGTCAAGACTAAATAAGGAAATTGATGGAGTATCATTATTGGTCAATGTAAAGTTCAAGGACTAATTCTAGATCAGAATTAATATAATATTTATTTCTATTGTTTTCTTTCAAGGACAACAAGATTTGAGTTGTTTTCAAAGAAGTAAGGCAAACAACGTCACAGGGTCAATCAAAATTCATAGGAGTGAGTTGTTTTCAAAGAACTTATAAGTTTTCCATTACACATCATTTGTTTCTGGAAGTAACTGGATGCAAATGTATCGAAAAGAATAACCTTAATGTATATAGCATGGTCCTTTTTAATGTTTTTTCCTATAAATCAAGTGGTTAAAGAACTAGACAAGACTTCATAAAACAATTCCACTTAGTGTTTATAAAAACAGTACTAGTTTTACATATAAAGTTATAAACAATGATTTGTAAACAAAGATGGAATCACTAAATCTAAAAAATGTTTAGTTTATTGGACACTACAATAGTAGTCATTGTATAAGTATGTTTCTTATTACTAATGGCCAGGGTTTTGACACACTTCTCACATTTCTCTCTTTCCTTGCCTGACTCACTTCTCCAGTGAGCTAAATACCTCCGGCGTAGCTCCTGCGAGCTTTTTTCCTCGTTTTTTCGTGGTTTTACTGCAATTTCCTGGTGATTTGTAAACAAAGATGGAATCACTAAATCTAAAAATTGTTTAGTTTATTTTACATTACAATAGTAGTCATTGTATAAGTTTGTTCCTTATTACTAATGGCTAGGGTTTTGACACATTTCTCACATTTCTCTCTTTCCTTGTCGTAACCGTTCTTCTCACGCGACCTAACTACCTCCGGTGTAGCTCCGGTGCTGCTCCAGCGAGCTTTTTTCCTCGTTTCTTTGTGGTTTTACTGCAATTTCCTGGTGACTATGGATGTTTCTGGTGATTTTGCAACGTTTCTCGAAGCCTTTTGTGATTTCTGGGTGACTTTTTTTTGTGAGTTGGTGTTCTTCTCAGTTGAATCTTGCGGTGGTGCTTAGTTTGTTCTGGTGTTCTGAAAGTGCTTCCCTTCACCATGGTTTGTCCATGGCCTTTCCTTGCGAATATGGATGCGACGGTTAATTTGGCGGCGATGTTGCCGGAAACTGGGAAATCTTTTGCCCAAGCTTCATCGAATTCTTGTGAGATTCAACTTTCTCAGTTACCCCCAAAAGTTGTTATGGGAGATTCAGTGCGTGTTAAGATTTCTCAGGATGAATACAAGTCTGGTATCGCTGACTGTAAATGTAACCTTCATGGACGATTAACAAGAAGCAAGGGTGATTCCCCATTAACAACCCAAGCCCTGAAATCGAAGCTCACTCAGTTGTGGCAAAACCTACGTAATTGGAACTTGATTCATTTGGGAAAGGGTTACTATGAGTTCAATTTTGGTTCTATTGAGGATATGCGTAGGATTTGGGATTTGGGGTGATGAATCTAAAACCTTGTTTCTTGCGCTTCTATTGTTGGACCAGGGATTTCACCCCTCAGGCACAAATTCAAACTCATGCTCAAATATGGGTAAGGTTGATGCATTTACCTCAAGAGTATTGAAGGAAGAAGACAATTTATGAAATTGCTTCTGTTTGGGCACACCTTTGACCATTGATGAGGCAACTCAACAAAGAATATTTGGATTATTTGCTAGAATGTTGGTTGATGTGGACCTCTCTGACGAACTCTTTGAATCAGTGGTGATAATAAGAGAGGGCCATGCTTTGTCCATTCAGGTCCAATATGAAAATCAACCCTCTTTCTGTGCTAATTGTAAGATGTTTGGTCACACTCTTCAAAATTGTATGAAGCTCAGTTCCAACAACAAACAAGATGCTCCTTCTAAGCATGTCAAAAAGGTCCCTACTGTTAAGTGGATTCCTAAGAAACAAAACTTATCTGACTTGTCAGGAACACAACCTATGCAAAATTCTATCAATTACTTTGACAAAGTTACACAATAGGTGTCTGATAATACCAAATTCATGAATCCTCTATTGTTGTTGAGAAATTTGAAAAATATGGGTTGAAACAAGATTTTGATCAGGAAGCAGTTAATGAAGGTGAGACTGAGATTGCAGTGACCTAGAAGGGGGGACACCTCCTTCAACATTAACTCTTCGCAATGCATTTCGTGTGTTGAACGATGCAGATTGTGAACTTCCTAAGTGGAGGCTTTGGCATCTGACAAGGAACTTGTTCACAGTGCAAACACCATGATACACACTATCATTAAGCCTGTTGGACTAGCTTCAAAAGAGATTGATTGTCTTGCTCAAGGGCATAGCTATGAGGTTCCTAGTGCATTGGAAAAAAAGGTCCTCTCAGACTATCTCTTGTGAGCCAGGAAATCTTGTGTTGGATCCTGCTCATGGGAGGGTAGATTTCCCCATGCCAGGTACATTTTCTCTTGTGCATATCAACTTAACTAAGAGGCAGTCATTCCTCAATGTTGCTTTTGTGTCAAATGGCAAGGCTTTGGATCCTATAATGTTGGTTCAAATGGTAAAGGTTGTTGGTAAAGATGTGAACTCTGTTACTACTTATTATGATGTGTTAGGGCTAGATAAAGGTACATTGCAAAAGACTCATAATTCAAATTAGTTCACTAAAGCTAGCTTGTAGAGTGTTAAAATATTAAGCAAGTTCTGGGAAGATTAAGCAGACACAGAACCTGCTAATGACAATACCATAGAACCTGACATAGACTCAGAGAGGTTTGATTATATGGAACTTCACCCCACGTCCTAAAAGTTCTTGGAAGCTAGTAATGTGCCTGTTGGATTTGTTAAATCTTCGAAGAAAACCAGAAAACATAAGAGCCCAAAGAGCATTTCTGCAACTGGCTCTGAGAGTGTGATAACTAGATCCAAAAAACAGATAAACAACAATATTGCTTCATGAAGGTTCTTTACTGGAATGTCAGCGGTATTGGTAATATTGATACTCAACTCCATCTCAGTAGAATGATTCATTCACATAAGCCTGATTTTCTCTTCCTTGTTGAGCCTAAGGTTCACTATGACAATGTACCTGCTTGGCTCTGACAAAGGTTGAACCTGCCTAATCATGTTTTTAACATTAGACAAGATAATATACCTAGCATATGGTGTTTCTGGAACACTTCTTATAGGCCTCCAATTCTATTAAATCATGCACAATGCATCATTTTTTTTTCATCTCTGAAGGTAGCACTATATACATAGCAATTGTATATGCTAACACATTATACAATAACAGAATAAGCCTTTCGGAGGCTCTTCATGATAAGTTTAACTTGCATAACGGTCACTGGCTCATTATTGGGGACTTTAACTCCTTCTTGGGGGCACGTGAGAAGCTGGGAGGAAGGACACCTCACCCCACTGCCTACTCAGACTTTATGAACTGGACTAATGTCAATTCTTTAATCCATCTTGACACTAAAGGTGTTTATTACACCTTGACAAATAAAATAGATGGTGCAATCTTCATAGCTCAAAAACTAGATAGGGTCATTTGCAATGATCAATGGCTTGACATTTGGAACTCCATCAACTGTAACACTCTCCTCAGATGTTTCTCAGATCATTTTCCTTTGCTTGTTACTCTACACAAATCTCCCCATATTGATATAATTCCTAGATTCAAGTTTTTCAAATTCTTGTCTGACATTGATAGTTGTGAATCTCTGATTTCTGATCATTTGAATGGCGTGGTTTCTTGCACCCCTATGCATATTCTTCATTACAAACTTAAATCTCTCACGCCTAAACTCCAACACTAGAATAAAATTGTTGTGGGTGATATGCATAATCAATTAATCTTAGCCTAAAATCATTTGGAGATTGCATAGTTAGATATTGACCAGGATGGTTATAGCACTGCTAGGTCAACTATATAGTTGAATTGTATTACTAGTTATAGTAAAGATTTGCAACTGGTTAATTTTCTTTGGAGGGACAAAGACAAATGTAACCAATTTATTGAAGGGGATAGGAACACCACTTTTTTCCATAGAATGGTGAAAATTAGGGAAGCTAAAAGTAACATCAACCTTGTGAAACATGGAGAAGAGGTTCTTACCAACACTAATCAAAGTGAGGCTCATGTGTTGGCATATTTCACTAATATCTTGTTTACTCCATCTCTGTATTTGGTCAATGATCTTCCAGACAAAAAAAATACCTTGTTTGGTCACTAATGAAGATAATCTCAAGCTCACTACTCTTCCTTTAGCAGAGGAGATTAAGAACGCAGTTTTTAGTTTAAGTGGTGAATCTACACCTAGCCCAGATTGGTATTCTGGACATTTTTATCAATCCTACTACACCTCCATTGCTTCTAATATAGTTTTAAAGTACCAAAGAGGCTTTATAACAGACAGTCATATTCATGATTGCATCATTACATCGTCTAAAGTTGTTAACCTGCTGCACAAGCAATCTGCTGGAAATGGCATTGCTTTCAAAATTAATATTAAGAAAGTCTTTGATACTGTCAATTAGGAGTTTCTTTTACATATTTTGAAGTATTTTTTTATTCAATCTTATAAAATTTGTCATTTCTTTTTTGGGAATAAGAATGTAATAAGAATTCGTCATTTTTTCTTTTATCAAAAGATGGAACGCTAAAAATAAGGAAAAGTAAATTAGTCGT
>Ga0315914_1012050_pt1 | contig 10107 bp, 4 predicted proteins | sample MpolenodulesMG_FD_203920 | JGI IMG/M metagenome (GOLD analysis project Ga0315914, IMG submission 203920) | Medicago polymorpha root nodule microbial communities from Los Angeles, California, United States - elongated nodules | ecosystem: Host-associated > Plants > Roots > Nodule | place: USA... | reverse complement strand
TCTAGGGTTAATTGGGATGATTGGAAACTGTAAGGCTCAACGAACACGAGCAAATATACGTATATAATACTCAGGAATGAAGTCTTCACATCTGCAGGGAAAATAAAATAGATCTGATAATTTAAGTGGATAAACTTAATAATTATCATGTGATACATTGTAGCTAGAGCTTGTCATTTTGGCAGAAATTAAGTTGATGCTTTCTCCGGTTACATTTATAAGCAAAATTTACTTTTTCAAATTTATTAAATAAATGATGTATCTTGGACTTGAAAAAGCAAAAGTTGCTTATAAATGTGACCGGAGGAGTATTTTTTATATCATATGGTTGGTCTTCTTACCGCCACATTTTTCTTTGATCAGTTTGGAGATTATTAGTTGTCTTCCACAACAACAATTGGAGTCTTGAAAAGTTGTTGGCATTTCATTATGCAACCAAAAAATATGAACAAAACACAAACATCGCTTTAAATTGTGTAGTATAGAATATATAGTGAAATATTTAAACACAAATTAGATCAGACAGTAAGATAGTAATATGTTTCATTCATATGAAAGATATACGACAAACATATTGATTAATTTTATTCCTTCATGATGCTATTCAATTATATATCATTTTATTTGTTTAATAATTCCATGTCCAATCAAACCCAACTCTAAACAAAACATATACATATCACACAATTTGTCCATGTATTGAAAATACTTCAAGCAGATGGCTGGAACCTAACTTTGTATGGCACATCAGTGAGAGCCACACGCTGATTCCCATTGCTATCCCCAAAGATCCCAACATTCCTGCACATGACCTTGCAAAAATCACATACCGTAGGGCAAAACACAAGCTTATAGTCATCTTCATACTTTTCAATCTTGAACCAATTGTCAACGGTGTCCTTGCCGGGATTTCCCAAAACCCCACCGGTAGTGACAAACCATTGTCCAGTTGAGGAATCAAAATCATCAAGCGTCCATATGGTGGACTCTTCACATGATGTATTAAGGGATGTCTTGATGTTGAGATCAGTGGAAACCCTAATAACACCTTTCTTAGGGTTAACAGGGGTAAACGTGACTCCTTGACCACGAAAACCCTCGACCACTACAACATTGAGTGGACATGTCTCGTTTGGTGATCTTGCTATGAGAACAAAACCACTACCAACAACACAAGGCCCACGACCGTCACATGGGGTTGTTGGGACTGGTCGGATGTAGTAGTCTACTCCAGCCCGAACCTTTTTGCCTTCTGTGTCAACCACTTGTTCTGGTGAAGCGTCAGCTTCTCCGAGCAAGGGTTGGGTGGACAAGGCAAAGAGAAGTGTAAATAATATGTATATTAATTTCATGGTTAACTTTTACTCTTGCTTCAAGTATGTCTTTGTAAATTTGTATTGATGGGTGTTTATAGGTGTTATAGGACTCAATTTATAGATAATGATGTGATCTAAAACGATGGATTCAAATGATTTTATATATTAAAAAAAGAAAATCAAAGTCAATGATTTTGGCCAACTCATAAAGTTTCCATGTTAAATTATACTACATCCAATTCCCCACGTCTAATTAGATATGTCAGCATTAATTGATTGTATTGGAAATTATGGGTTGGCAATTCAACAAGCTTGCTGAAATGAAATAAATAAATTGATTTGAAATTGAGGGATGCCAAATTTGAAGCAGCTTCCACATATTTGCTAGCTTGTATGACTTTTTTTCTTCATAAGAATGAAAAGCAAATAATATTTTTTTGTTGGTGGACATTGAATTATAATTTAGTAGTCTAAATCTTTAGAATTATAAAGTAGTCTAAATCCTTGAGCTGGTTCTTCTGTGTACACTTCATTTGAAAATTCGAATCTCTTGTTTATTGTGTATTCTTGCTAGATTGAGATCATAGATTCGAAATCCTTGAGCTAATGAGCTATATGGAGAGCTCTAACTTTTGAGAGCTGCTTTTCCTCGACTAATCAACTGAGTTCTTGTGTGTGTTATCCAAATTAAACTTGGTCCTTCTACATCACAAAATAAAGGGCTTTGTAACAAGATATTTGAAGCAAAATAAATATATTAGATTTGTAGTCAAAGTAGTGTAATGTGAATCAAATTTATGTGAGTTTCATTTCATATATTACTATTAAGTGTATTGCTAGAGTATAATAGATAAGTGTCTTGCTATTGAGTATCCTAAAATTATTGATGAAGTAGTCAGTACATTGATTTTTTTTTTTTAAATACAATTTGAATATTTGTCTTTGTTATAAATACATTTTTTTTTATCTTGTAAGTGCAATTCAGTTGAAAATAATACGTAGAAAATAAATAATAATATTCATAATCGAGTGCATGTCTATGTATATCATCAGCGTCTAGAATTCATTCAAAAATAAATAAATAAATCACCGTCTAGAATATTTTTTGTTTTTGTTTATTACGTCAGGATTATTTAATAATTTTTAGGCGCTTGCCTTCCCCTAATTCATTATATTGATATTTTTTTGTTTTTGTTTTTGTTTATTACGTCAAGATTATTTAATAATTTTTTTATGAGCTTTTCATTTTCTTTTAAAACTCGGTGTCTGATTCAAGAATCTACTAATCCGAGGGACCAATCCCACCGCCTACTTGCGGGACCCCGTTTAAAGCCAGAGCAAGCTCTGTATGGATTTAGCCCATCGAAATGGGCACCGGAGGGAATCGAATCTGAGATCTTTGGAGGAGCAAACACCAAGATCCTAAGTCAACCATTAGGCTAACGCCAAATGGGTTATTACCTTTTCATTTTATTGAGATTGTCAGATTGACATTTAGTTCCAAGAGGATATTCATAGTTCAGATAAAAAAAAAAGGATATATATAGTTGTGATATGTGTTTTGTTGACTTTTTAAGCACGAACGAACGTGAAGTACTCCTATCGTATGAGATTTTATTGAATTAATAAACAATGAAATATAGTTGATATCACAAATTTATAAAAATAAATGCTATACTTTTGACCCTCTCAATATTATTTATGTCAAAAAAATCCTGTCAATATTAACTACAACAAATTTTATAAGAAAAATAACAATTCCTCGAAAAAAAAATTATAAAAAAATAATAATTTTAAAGTTGTTATAGATGAATAATAATATTTCTTTATGTTATAAAAGAATATAAAACAGAAAATAAGTAATAATAATTTTAATTCTAAAGGGTTGCTGTAGGCTTGAGACTTTCTTCTGTCAAAGTCTCAATTCGATTCCTCAAACATTAACGATTTATGTGTTTTGTTAATGCATACAAAATTTTGCTCTAATGGACAATGAAATTGATCTCACGGATTAGTCGATTTTTGGATATAATATCGAGTTGATTTTTTTTTCTTACCCTAAATCGTCTTATAATACGAAGCTGATCGAGGTACTGATTAACAAATACAATGTACTCTTTAATGAAGGACATGCTCTCTATATATATATGTTGAGAAAAATATACATTATAATTTTGTTTTATTCATTCATATATTTTTATTCATAACAAGGAAAATAAAACTCATTAATCCACACACTTGTACTTTGTTGCCATTGGAAAAGCTTAACTTCGATCAAGCCTTTTGGAACTTGAGTTTAAAGGCAACATTGGTGAGAGCCAAACGCATTTCCCTAGTCTTATACACATAAATTCCAATATCTTTGCATGCATGGTTGCAAGAAGGGCACACATTGGGACAATAGACCAACTTATAAGCATCCTCATACTTCTCAATTTGGAACCAATTGTGGATTGTATTTGAACCCGGGTTGCCCAATACACCATTAGTGGTCACAAATGTTTCTTCTTTAGAAAAAGGATCAATCTTCCATACCAAGGAATGGTTAGGACATCTAGAATCAAAAGCATCATTAGAGAACTTTATGTTGAGATCAGTGGAGACACGAACGACGCCTTTCTTGTTGTTAACGGGTGTGAACCTCAACGGTAAACCTTGGTTATGTTTCACAACTACTACATCAAGAGGGCAAGATTCGCCAACGGTTTCAAGAGCAATGCCTCCACTATTGAAACAACTAACAAAGCCACATGTTGTAAATGGCTTAGCCGGAATGATGTAGTAATTGGCATCAGCCCGAAGCTTCTTGCCCGATGTGTCAATGACTTGATCGGGTGAAGCTTCAGCTGATCCAAGTAGTGGTTGTGAGAACAATGCAAAGAGAAGGAGAAATGCTAGCATTGTACTCTTCATTTTTGTGTGCTTATGCTTTATTTATTAATTTTGTGTTTGTTTTGGTAATGAATGAAGATATGATGGAAGAGATGTAGAGCATCAATTTATAATATTGCTGCTACAATTCATATCTATGGATTATAAAATATTCATGCTAGATTTGTGGTCGTGGTCAGTGATTTAAACAATACAATTGGCCAACATTTAATTAATTGTTGTATTTGTAGTTGCATTTCATTCAAGAACTGACTTCAAAAATCTATGGTTGCTCTATTTCAATGTCTTCAAATTAAAGAAATAATAAAAATGTTAACTAGTACTTGGTTCTTTACCCAAAGTGGCAAAGTCTTATACTAAGACGTGTCGTGTAGGAAACAACGTGCATTGCTATGCTCACAACAAATCGATATATTTTATGTTTTTTTTTTTAAGGGAAAAAATATATTTTATGTTATATTTTAGCTTGCTCTGGATAAAAGACAAGTTAGAAAATCTTCAATTTCGAAGATAAGATCTCCATAAACTGACTTGGTCATATAAGACACAACAAATAATGTATTATTTTAACACTCGGGTACTCTAAATTTTAATTTTTATTACTAGTCTAAAACTGTGTTGTATACATTTTTTCTAAGGATAAGATTGTGTTGTATATATACATGATGCGCAACATTCATGATTTAGTGTTTTTTTATTTTATTTTATTAAGTAGTTATTTGGCTAGAATTCATCTTTTAATGTGAATAAGTAAGGTATGTGGATTTCGAACTCTGACCCTTGTGTATAACAATGTATTGTTCCTATCAACCAACTAAACTATTTCCACGAGGACAATGTAATTTTTTTAATATCTAATTATTTTAAAGTGAACTTTAATTTTAAATTAATTTCGTCTTCCTACTGGTAGAAACTAAAATTAAGAGGAGGAATTTTCATCTTTTTACTACTATAGAAAGGGGGAATTAAACTAATTAAGAAAGCGAAAAGGGGGCACGACCACCCTATAATGGTTAAGAATAAACATACTAAAAACGACAATATTAATAAGTTGTTACGAGTTGAGGGTTCGGCAGCTGCTTTGAACTAAGAGTTTAAATGAGTTGTGGGGTTCAAGGACAATATTAAAGTCGTGGCTTTGAGAAAAATGCTAACATATTAACAATAAACATCTAACATTTGCTGTTAAAAAAAAATGTTAAGAGTCTCACATTAGAAGTAATATGACATAGTTGAATGTTTATAAGTATTTGCTGTACTACTTACCTCACAAAGTTGATTTTGTGTGATTGTATTAGACTCAATCAAATAATCTAAATTAGTATTAGAGTCTATCTAAGATCTGTTAGATCATCTCCTATCAGATTTCGCTATCGGACTACTCGAGTCACATTCCAAAGGTTGCTACCAACAACTTAGTTTTTTAACTTATGAATAGATTCAAAATAAATTAATTAAGGGATAAACAAGTAAATGATCCTCGTAAATATACAAACATTTGATTTTAGTCCCCTTAAAATATTCCTTAGGTTTTTGGTCCTCTAAAATTTTCCATCCATGAAATTAATCCTAATTACTTTTTAATCAACTCATGTCTAACCTTCATATTTTTTATTGAAATTTTCCAGATATGGGTAGAATATTATGACAATCTCTCTACAACACAATTATAATTTAAAAAAAAACATAAATTAAATATGAGTTTTTATGTTTTTGGTGCGAAAAAATTCTTATTAAATTCATGTTTTGTTTGACGATTCTAATTTTTTTGGAAACTATTTTCATAATTTTCTACCCATTTCTGAAAAATTTAATTAAAAAATATAAAGGTTAGACATGAGTTTACTAAAAAGTAGAGGCTAATTTGATGTATGAAATTTTTTGGAGGGACCACATGCCTAAGAAATAGTTTAGAGGGACTAAAATCAAATGTTAGTATATTTAGAGGAGCATTTCCTTATTTAACCCAATAATTAATCCTATATTAAAAAAAAGTAAGCCAACACTTATGTTTAGACATTGTTTATCAATTAAAACGACCCTTCATACATAATAAATGAATAAAAGGAAGAAGTATATACAAATTAATCTAAAAGAACAACTACAATGCTAAAACTATAGGATATTTGGATGAGATGATTGTTGAGATTGGTAATAGAGATTTTTATTCATCCCATGTCAAAATCATCCTCTCTAAAAAAACACTTTTTCTCTTTTCTTCTTCATCAAGTAATTGTGTGTGTATGTGTGAGGAAAAGTGATTTTAAAAAAACTAGCAAAGGACTTCTAATGTATCAAAAAAGGTATGTTGGTGAGATATTCAAGAGATTTGAGATGGAATACTTTGATACATTAGAGGCACAATGGATAATGATATTGCAGCATCATTAAGCTCTTGGTAAGTTGTTTGGTTGATGAACTTGATACAATAACTAAGTCATGTGAAAGTGAAGAAATGTACTAGTACATATAGTGATATGATTGGCACTAAAGAAATTTATTCGTTCCATGTTAAAAATCATCCTCTCTCAAAAGCACTTTCTCTATTTTCTTCTTCATCAAGTAATTGTGTGTGTGTGAAAAAAAGTGAATTTGTTCCAACACTGACTAGACTAATTTAAGTTTAATTGGTGATTTTGAATTTCAATTGAAATTATGAGAGTGCAATTACATTAAAACTCTTAACAAATATATTTTTCATTTTTGTGATCTAATATAACTTTGAAGGGCTTAATTAGTCTCCACAATTACTAGTACGAGATATCCATTAAATTAAACACGAAGAAATTTAAAATTACAACAAACAATCTTTTTTATTCATTCATATATTTTTATTCTCCACGTAGAAAATCAAACTCAATAATCCTCGTAAAATTATAACATTTCTTGCCATTAGTAAAGCTTAATTTAGATCAAGCCTGTTGAAACTTGATTTTGAGGGGAACATTAGTGAGAGCCAAACGCATTTCCCTATTCTTATACTTATAAATCCCAACATCTTTGCATACATGGTTGCAAGAAGGACACACATTAGGGCAATAAACCAACTTATAAGCATCCTCATACTTCTCAATCTTGAACCAACTATGTATTGAATTCGAACCCGGGTGACCCAATACACCATTAGTAGTCACAAATGTTGCTACCTTAGAAGAAGGATCAATCTTCCACACTACTGAATAGTTATAAGGACACCTATCATCAGCATTACCTAGCATAATATTGAGATCAGTGGAGACACGAATATCACCTTTAACTGGTGCCAACCTTAGTGGAAAACCAAGGCCTTGTCTATGTTTCACAACTACTACGTGAAGAGGGCAAGGTTCACCAATAGAACTTTCAAGGGAAACATCTCCACCATTCGCCGGGATAATGTAGTAGTCGGAATCAGTTCGAAGCTTCTTCCCCGATATGTCAAGGACTTGTTTGAGTGAAGCTTTAGATGATACTAATAGTGGTTGTGAGGACAAGGCAAGGAGAAGGAGAACTGCTAGCATTGTTGTGCTCTTCATTGTTGTGTCTATGTGTTTCAAGTGGTTTGTGTTTGTTTTGGTTTTGAATGGAGTTGATGGGAGATGTATCTTGAATTATTTATAGTTGCTATTACAATTGCTATCTATGGATTTATTAATTTGACAATAAACAATTGGCCAACAATAACTAGTTGTTGTATTTGAAATTGAATATTTAAGAAACGTGTCATAAAAATCTCTAGGTGCCCTATAGTGTCGTGTAGCCAACAATGCACATTTGCTCATAACAAATCGATGTACCGTATGTCAAAGACGCAAGTGGCTAAAATTTCAATACTAAAACTTTTTTTTAGCATACATCCTCTCTCTCTAACACACATACAAAATTTTCAATTTACAAATTACAGAGCAAAATAAAATATACTTCAATTTCACATTAATCAAAATTTAACTCTAATCTAATGAGTCTTATATTCTTTTTTATTTATGAACATTAATGGAAACTTTTATTTTTTCCATCAGAATTGTTCTTCTATTTTACAGTTGAAATTTTTAACAATTTTAATGATCTAATTTATATAATTTCAACTTCACAAGTCAAAAAAGTACAAGGGATAATCGATCCGCAAAAATCCATTACCCTAAATTAAGAGATAAGAAAAAGAAGGGGATTTGAAACCCATTCAAATTAAAATACATACAAGACCCCCACTTATTCTAACTAGAAACCACCTCCAAGAAATTACTCTGATAACTTCTACAATCTCTTCCACCTCAAAGTTCTATAAAAGGCATGTTCTTCTACAATCTCATCTCCTTCAAATCTTTTTTCTAGAGAAAAATTCAAATTTATCTCCCTTTGGTGGAAAAATTTATGTGCTTTAAGGACGGAGATGAAAAATATCCAAGATTGATCAGAGGAGCGAGCTCTTTGGTAGGAAGGAGCAGGCTTTGGGGGAGTTAATGGGTCTTCTTTACTATCCTGGGATTTCTTTAAAATAAGTGGATATGAGCTCTTGAATCTACAAATGTCTTCATAGTGAAATCTTTATATGTTTCGTGAGCAGTAAACTTCTTCCACCTGCGTTCCACCTATGGTTTTGAGTGCACCTTATCAACGGGGGTCAAGGGGAATATTGACTATTTTTTCGTCGAAAAAGGTTCAAATATCTTTTTGGTGATTAATCCTTGGGAGACTTCTTTCTTGCGGGACCTTATCTAGAAGATGAGTGTTGTTCGAAGGGGCGGGCTTAGATTGTATGTGGTGTCCGTGTAAAGTTGAAGTTGAGGATCATTTATTTTGTGAATGTAGCTTTGTTGGTAAGGTTTCAAATTTGATTTTTAAGTAGATCGGAAAAGGAGTGATTCTACCCGGAAATGTAATCCTTCTTCTTGATTATTTTTTCGCCTTCTTCGTCAACATCAATATGCTCTATCATATCTTTCTCAATACATAAAATAGACAGATCATTTAACTTTTCTTGTGACTTTGAGAAACTAAAGTAATTTTATAAAAAATTTAACTTAAAAAAACTTCTTTATACAAATGCAACATTCACCGACATAGTTAAGAGAATTTAATAAGAAATTTATTTAAGGAATAGAAAAAAAAAATTGAATGTACCTTTTTTTTGCTTAAGAGGCACCTAATTTTTTTTACATTTTATCCCTAATTTTAAACCTATTGTTTAGGACGGTCGCCCTATCTCATGATATAATATAGCTAACTTTGAAAAGTGAAATTAAAATATTTTCATCATTTCATCACTTTCCGTCCCTTATTTTTTTTCTTGGTTTTGATCCATTGTACTTGGTTTTCATCTGATGTTAGCACATGATAGTATCATCTGATGTTGAAGATATATCATCGTGGCTTTGATTTGTTTAATAAGTTGCCTTTTTTTAAAAATCTGATTTGAAGAACTTACTTCAAGAGAGCATTGCAATGCTAAATTTAGTTCATATTACAGGATCTATTAATAATAAAAAGAAAACACACCATACAACGTTAAAAGAAAACATTTATTTTATTTAATTATATATATATATATATTTTTATTTCTTAACAAGAAAGCTTATCTTGAGAATCCTCATAAATTAAGGAAATACACTTATTCATAGTTTTTTTTTCTTCTTCTTGTGTGCATGATTAAAGACAAGCTTCATTGGACTAAACCTTCACGAATTTAACCTGGTATGGAACATTACTAAGAGCTAAACGTTTATTCCCATTTTCATCCTCAAACAATCCAACATTTTTACACTCATGTTTGCAAGAGGGACAAACACTAGGACAATAGACAAATTTATATCCCTCAACATATTTCTCAATCTTGAACCAATTACCAATGCTTTGTGAACCCGGGTTGCCTATGAAACCATCCGTGGTAACAAACGACTTTCCCTTGGAAACATCAATCCGA
>Ga0315914_1012048_pt1 | contig 10107 bp, 3 predicted proteins | sample MpolenodulesMG_FD_203920 | JGI IMG/M metagenome (GOLD analysis project Ga0315914, IMG submission 203920) | Medicago polymorpha root nodule microbial communities from Los Angeles, California, United States - elongated nodules | ecosystem: Host-associated > Plants > Roots > Nodule | place: USA... | reverse complement strand
AAAGATAAGTCTCTTTCTTGTGTGATTGAGCAACTTGTAATTTGAGATTACATTTTAGTGGAACTCTCCTTGGAAGTGCAAGGAGGACAGGACTACTTCCAGTTTGTGGAAGGAACCTGTATAACTGTTTGTGTTCTTTCTTCTTCTGTTCTTTACTTTATCCGCTGCACATAGACTCTGAACTCACTCAGACTCTGAACTACTTCAGACTCTGAAACTGAGGACAGTTATCTAGAACGTAAAAGAAGAAGTTTCCAAAAACACAATTCAACCCCCCCTTATTGTGGTTTTTCTCACCTTCAAATATAACTGGATGTAAGATGGTCATTAATGGAAGGAAACATTAATGGTTGCCATCCTATATAAGATTACGGTCTCTAGTACACCGTACACACCACATATTATTTCTTCTCCCCCATATGAAGAGAATATGAGACACTAAGACTAACGATTGAGGAAAAATTAAACCAGCCGTCGTTAACCAAACTTGAGTATGCTTGTGAGTTGTGAGTAATTAATCACATGTCTAAATAATTATTGAATTCATCTCAGAAAATGCGTGAAGTTATAGTTCACATATTAAAATATTAATTATATTTTTTATTTTGAGGTTAAAAATGGTTAGGTGAGTTGGATTTAAGAGCTCACTAAGGTTAGGTTAGATCTCAAGACTCAAATAACCTTTACGATTAATCAACGAGATCCTAACACTAATATTGATATCAAGAGTTGAATCAACGTCTTCGTGATAATATTAATAGTGGTAAATAAAAAAATTAATCTTTGAACATGAGTTAATTAAAGAAAGGGAAATACTAACTTGTCCCGCCCTTAAGGCACAAATTAATGATTCAAAAGTAGAAATATTATGTTATACTAAATGCATTTGAATTTAATTTTTTACTTTTGATTAAATGCATTTGCACAAAATTTAAGAAAATGTTTCTTCTTTTAGGTTTTTTAACATATGCCCTTAAAACAAAAGTTATCATTCCCTTAAAGAAAATCACAATTACTCGTATGTTCTACAAATAAGGACCGGGATTCTCTCCCGTGAATGCATTTGCTTCAATAGTTGCATTTTAGATTCTCAATAACAACAATGAAATTAGTTATCAACATGTTACACATAGATGCTTCAATATGTTGAATAATGAAAAAATTTGGGTTAAATTAATGTTTAATGTTTGGAAAATGTTCGTGTATTAATAATAACTACTACTTTTATTCGAAGAAACGCACATTCCAATGCTAGTTAGAAAACGGCGTTTGATTTTTACCTCTTGAGAAAAATAAAAAGAAAAAACATTAACCAAAAAAAGCAATGTGGGTAAATAAATTGAAGAGTTGTTGTGTGCTAAGATCAGATTACTAATTGCAGACTTTGCAGTTGCAACGTTTCGCTTAGTGAGAAGGTTATTCACGATGGTTCCTCAACCGCGCCTTGTTGCTGCTGAAAAGGTACAAACTTTCTTTATTCATTTTATGTAATTTTTATTTACCACAGTTCACCGAAACATTTGTGTGATTTTGAATTAATTGATTCTGACTAAAAATAAGTTGAAAGTAAAGTGATTATGTTTGTATACACTGATTCATGTAAAATTTGAGTTGAACTATAAATTTTAGTTTAAAAATCAATTATACAATCAAAAACCCTAACTTTAACTTCAAGTTAGAATCAATTCTAAGTCTAAAACATGTTTGAATCAATTTTATAGGTAAAATCAATTATAATCAGAGAGTAATCAAACATATCGAAATCAATTATATACATTTTTTCTCTAAAATCAATTTTCGTTCTTCTTCCAAAAGTGAAATCAAACAAGATTGTTCTATGTATTTGAGACAAGCATCGTTTGTGTGTGTATGCATAAAGACATGTTTGGAAAAAGGAGGACCAAATTAGTGGGTAACGCAATAAAAAATCATAAAACAGTGTCCCCATTATCAATCACGTGCTAATTCTTAAATCTCAGTCACCCAAATCAACTACTGTTGCAACATTGTCTCTTTGTTATACTAACTACTGATAAAAATTTCAACTAAGCTAGGAATAATCCTTTCCCACAATTTAATACAGCTTTCTTCAACAACTACATCAATAGATATGGAATCTATGGTTTTATATATCTGCTTAAATTAAGTATTGCATTAATGTCGTTGGTTCTCTTGAGAATTATAGGATAAAAACGGATTTAGGGGCAAGATTTTAGCCCCTTTATTAATTATCAGGTGTGTTTAGAATCTTTAGATACACTTTTAAAATAAAGTGCTTTTATGATATGGCCTTTTCATAGGCTAGTCTTCTTGGAAAGCATATCCAATTATTTAATTCATAACATTTTTAATGTCATATTTTTAATTAATAAAAAACACTTTTTTACTGTTAGAAGGCTTTAACAAATGGTTCCATTGGAATTTGAATTCAATGCAATCACACAGTGAAACAATTTGTGACCGTCTCGTCAAGATCGGGTGGTCCTAAAAAACATATTTAGATATTTTTTTAAACTAAAATTATCTACTTTGAACTCTAGACCGTCTGATCTCAATCGAACGGTCACATTGACAAAGTGACTGGATGCAGTCTGTGATTGCACGAAATCCTAGTCCCTTCCATTGACACCGGTTCACCTTGAATCCATATCAGACATCATATCAACCATACAAAGCATGATTTGAAGTTGCAAATATGTGTATGTGATGAAACTCAATGGAGGGTGTGCTGCCAAAATAGGAGCATCCCTTCTTACAATTGTCACCCAAAAAGCAACATTAATGTGTCAGTTACAACAATTTTCATTAAGTTTTCATTTTTTTTAGCAAGGATGCATGGATTTGGAAGAAAGTTACAAATATTCTAATGTGACAGTAATTTTGACTTTAGAATGTTTGTATTTTTTCCAAATATCCTTTTGATATTTTTAGAGTTGCAACTTCATAGAAATTTGTTGCAATAGGGGTTATGCTTGTGAGTTGTGAGTAATTAATCATATGTCTAACTGGTTCTTGTGTTTACTTAGTGCATTGGAAGTATGTGCAGTTCACTAGTAACTACTACAAACAACATATCCTCTAACAAGAAAATAATGACAGAATCCGTATATGTGTGTGCACGCGCGCGCTTTCCATTTCAAATGTTTTCTTTGAACTTATAGCATACTTCATGGCTCAGTGTTACAATTGTTTCAATAATTGTTTTAATGATCTTCACAGATAAATATCTGTCTAACATGTGGTAGTAAGGGAGATTCAAAGCGCCTCGTATACTGTATCCAGTGTAAATCTTGTGCTCAGCATAGGTATGTTTAGATTTGTCATTTTCACTATTCAAATCATCAACAATATCGTGGTTTATGTTTGGAAAATGTGTTGCGATTCTCTTTAACTGTAATTGGATATAGAAATCTTTATAACCTGTTCAGCCAAAAGTTGTCTCTCTACATTTTATTAAAGAAGTATATATTAGTAAAATTTTGGTCAGATTTATATGCCATGTTTAACTGCTTTATTATACTTTTACTCCACTAAACAAGACAGTATCATAATCATTGTTTTACCTAAATGTTAAAATAAAAGAAATTTTAAGGTGCACATTCTAATATAATGAAGATTGTGTTATTTTGAAATTAAATGGGAGAAAATTATATTTTTAGAAAAAAATTATGGATATAATCTGTTTTTATCATTTGTGGTTCTGTCTTTTCAAGAAAACAAACAACAACTTGGTGTTTACTTGAAACAGAGATAATAGACCTGAACTGTGTTTCTGATAAGGTAAAACAAGAGTATAGTCTTCTCTTTTTTTGTTTGTAAAAATAGTTAAATGTGAAATTTTAATTTATAATAATATAATATTCTTTGGAAGAAGAAAACTTAACTACCTACTATAAATACTCCTTAATTATCCGACTGATGGACTAATTGACTGTACACATACAATATATTTTCTAACATTACCTCAAGCTTGAGTGTGTGTACGCACACCAATCTCGATCTCATGTGAGTTTCATTGGCTAATGGCTATTATATAGATTTTTAATATCTGGAGTAGTTATCTCAATTGTATGAATTAAAATGTCGTGGCTCCAATTGGGTATGGAAATTACAGCTTGTGAACTGTTATGGTTGAGGTAATTTTAGAATAATATGAACATATAATTCTATCACTACTAATGAAGCTTATATGATTGTTAAGCGTATCAACATATAGCCTCTATCATTTCTTTTGTGAAGGAACCAAACATGTTGAGATATACTGTGCTTCATAAACTGCTACTGCATTTGCAAATTTAAATGATCAGGTAGCAAATTTTAAATGATCAGGTAGCAAATATTTCACTAAATTCCTTAGAGGCTCTCAAAGCAACTATATATGTGACAAACTAGGTGCCTACAATGTACTACGCTCTTAGTATTTTAATATTAGTAAAGCTGTATGCTGATTTTAGAACTTACTTTTCTTTCAATTAGGAGTAATGCTGCATCAATTTATGCATATATTGATGCGTGGAAAATCGGTCTAAGATGTTTTGTGTAACATTTTTGTTGCTTGATATATGTAAAATATGCCTAATAAGTAGCATATACATTTGCAGTTATTGTCTAGAGAAGATCCACCAGGATGATAATGGGACAGTAATCTGGAAATGCAAGGAGTGTGCTCCAAGTAACCCAAAACGCAAAGCGGAACCGTTACGAAAAAGTGAACGCATAAGTTATGCAACTGATGCTAAGTATAAAAGGATGATAATGAAAAAGAAGAGTGGTGTAGTTAGAAAACAGCCACTTGTCAGATCAAATGAAGGTGAAAGTGTTGGATGCCTTGCCAAAAAGGACACTGAGAAGATACTGCCAATCCTTGAGAATGAAAATGTTTTTTGTAAGCAGCCTGAATCACCTAAAGATCCTTCGAATATGTCATCTGACAAGCAGGCAAGGGAATGTGAGATATATGCAGGGTCTGAAGTCGTAACGCCTCTGCTACTGCAATATTCAGAGTTTGACAAAAATAGCTGTGCTCAGCCACTCAGTGATCCGGTTTTGACGTGAGATCTTTAACTGTGTTGCTGTTGAGTTTTGCCTTTGAATATTTCTCTTCCTTAATTATTGATTTCAAGTTCTCAATAATATTGTTGATTTTCATTTAAGGAGTTATTTATGAAAATCAGTCATTTTCGTTATACTCGTCTCTCCTGTTTGTCAGATCAAATGAAGGTGAAAGTGTTGGATGCATTGCCAAAAATGACACTGAGAATATATTGCCAATCCTTGAGAACGAAAATGTTTTTTTTAAGCAGCCTGAATCACCTAAAGATCCTTCGAATATGTCATCTGACATGCAGGCAATGGAATGTGAGATATATACAGAGTCTGAAGTCATAATACCTCCGTTACTGCAGTATCCAGAATTTGACAAAAATAGCCGTGCTCAGCCACTAAGTGATCCGGTTTGGACGTGAGATCTTTAACTGTGTTTCTGTGGAGTTTTCCCTTTGAATATTTCTCTTAATTTTTTATGCTATGTTCTCAATAATATTGTTGATTTGCATTTAACGAGTTATTTATGAAAATCTGTCATTTTCTTTATACTCATTTCTCCCTCTCTTTTTCATTTATAGGGGGCAATTTAGAATGCACAATGCAACACATTTTCATCTTACTGCATATATATCAAGTAAAGCTTCCCCAAAAGTGAATTCGGCAGTAACAGTTCTCCCTGAACTGCTTGATGTAGAGATGTTATCAAAACGTATCATTTGGCCTCAGAGTTTTGCTGCCAATTCACCTAATAGTGATTGTATTGGGCTCTATTTTTTCCCCCAGTATGAAAGGTATGCTTCTTCAATGGATTATATTTTGCATACTAATTGGTAAGCTCATGTTCTAGATTTCCCTTGGTTTTTTGGTAAATAGGGATGAGATGATCTTTGAACGTGTGCTGGACAAGGTGATTGAGCAAGATAATGCTCTCAAAGCAGTCATTAACAAGCTGGAACTCTTAATATTTTCCTCGCATTTATTACCTCCGGATGAAAGGCGTATGTTATTAGGAAACTTGTCCTTTTGCAGAAAATTTAGAATGATCTTGTTATTTGGTGTTTGATTCAGGGACTTATCTGATTTTTCAGGAATCTGCACAAAATATTACTTGTGGGGTGTTTTCAAATCAAAGCCAAGAAAATAGTGGTGAACTTCTAATCTGCTTTGTTAACTCCCAATATGAAATATCAAATATCTTCTCATTGTTCAATGGGCCAAACCTTTGGCAGTGGAAACAAAGAAGTGACTTACTAACGGTGGTGTGCTATGTTCAGGGGCGGAGCTACATACCTTTCAGGGTATGCAAGTAAACCCCCTGAACCTATAATATTACACCAATTATTCCGGTTTAATACAATTTGAACCCCCTGTATTTATTGTATTGCACCCCATGCCCACATCAAAGATATCTTTCTCTTCAAGTTTATTTTACTTTATGCACAAATTATTCACGTGAGGCTGTGGTTATGTTGTCAAATTGGTTGATGAGTACTCTATACACAAACTTATCAAACAATATGCTATTTTCCATTTCTCCTATAATCCTAATTGCTTTTATTCTTTTTTCTCTTTTTCTTTGTCTCTAGCTAGATTATGTTTATGATCAATAACTGTCTATTATTGATGACATTCACCTTCTAAATTTTATGGCTTAATGCATCATTTGGTCCTTAACTTATTTTTGGTTTTCAATTTGATCCTCTAATTAAAAAATGTCTCAAACTGGTCCCTTATATATTTTGCCGTTACTTATTTTGGTCATCTCCTCTAGTTTTTAACCATAAATATATAAGGTAGACCAACATTATATGTGATCCACCATAGACCTTATATTTTGACCATTTGATCTTTTTTAGAAAAAGATAACCGTTGGATCAATAAGGTATATTTTAGCTAATAGTAAACCACCAACAACTAATGTTTTTTCCTTTCTTCATCTTCTTCCCTTCAATCCTTCATCATCTTCAACATAATCTTCATCCCAACTTAAAAAAACAGCAAGACACAAGCCCGGGAAAAACTCTCATCTTCACAACTTCACGCATGTTCATCAATCAAACCAATAATAAACCCAGAAAAATTTATTAAAATAAATCAAAATGAACCCATCTCATATATATCATGGCCTCTCTCTATCTCTCATCTCCTATCATCACCCATGGCCTCTCTCCTCTTTATTTTCTAATTTTTCTAGATCTGCAAATTTACTCCTTGCATAAGTAAAGCAAAGAAAAGAAATTGATAAGGAAATTATAAGAGTCAATTAGAAGCCATTACAAGCTAAGAGGCAACGAAAAGCAAAAGCGCCCCCAACACACAGTAAACTCCAAGTGAGCAAAATTAAGGCAAATCAGCGTATGAATTTTTGAATGGGAAAGAGTTTAAACTAATGAAGGTATCAATTAAGACAAACAAAATTGAACAATAAACAAAAACAAGTGGGTTTGTGGGTGTCAAATGGGACCTGGGTAGGGAAGAAGGATTCACGTGGAATTAGGGGGGAGATTTTTTATTTTATCAATTTTTGATTTTTCTGGGCTTGTGTTGTTCAATTGTTTATGGGTTTATATGAACATAAAATTTAAGATGATGAAGATGAAGAGGAAGAAGAGGGAAGAAGAGGGAAGGAGAAGAAGAAAGGGAAAAAATTGTGTGTTGGTGGTTCAGTGTGGTATATGATGAACCTGCAATCAAATGGTTGAAACAATTTCAAAAATTGTAGACATTAAAAAACAAACGGACATGACCAAAATGGTAAACGGAAGAAGATTTATGGGACCAAATTGAGACATTTTATATTTATGAGATCAAATTAAAAATCAAAAATAAGTTAAGAGACCAAATGATATATTAAGCCAAATTTTATAAGTTCGTTAATAGCTAATAAATAATGTTTGATACAATTAGTAGTTGAACTTGCAAATAAGTTAACTAAGAGTGTAAAAGATAACAAATTTAATTTGTAGTGTTTGATAAAATTAACAATTGAATTAGTTTTTTTGGTTACAACGGTTGAATTAGTTGATAAAATATGAAATGTCGTAAAAATATTTTTAATTAATGTCTAATTTTTTCATTAACATAATAAAAATAAAATTGACAGAAAAATGATATATTGTAACTTATAAACTCAGCGCGATTTAAATAGCTTATTAAAACGTTATAAGTTAATAAAAATTGCTTAGCTTTTGTCAAAAAAAATAAAAAATTGTTGTGAGCTCGTGAGAAAAATTGTTACTAAATAGGTATAATTTTATCATAGGAGCTCATAAGATATAATAAAAAAATAAAGCACGTTCGATGCATTAAAGCTCACACATACGTAGGAAAATTGACCACATAAGCTATTAAGCTTTTTGTCAAAATAAAAAAATAAAAAAGAAGCTATAAAGTTAACGAGGTTACGTGACAACAACTTTACTGTTGCGTCAAGACTCCCCCTCATAAGCTATAAAGCTGAAAATTTACCTTTACCAAACTGAGTCATAATCCTGCACCCTGACATAGGGTTCTGGTTACGCCACTGGTTATAGCAGTTTTTGTTTTTTGATGAAGTAGGAATACTTTGTACATCATAGGTGGTTTTTGAAGAATTGAAACAGCTACTGCGAAACTGTAGAATTATAACGTCACACCCTTGAAGATAAAATGTTAAATGAATGAATATGGTTAAAAATAGAATTTCTAAAGTGGATTCTGGATTGTTAATTAGTACCGTGGTGTTTTTCTTCTTCTTTGCCTTGATAGCATATTTTGCCCCTCAGCATTTTTTTTAAGGAGCCTCTCAGCATTTATATATCACTCATTTACATTTTCTGTACGATACATGGGAATGGATTCTCTCCATTTTTTTCTCTCATGTTTGTAATCTCACGCTTAAACAATTTTTGCTCAGATTTAATATCTCCTTTGTATTCAACTATTCATAGTTCAATGTTATCTCATGCCTAGGGATGGGAATAGGCTAAGTCGGCCTACAGGGGTCTATGGTCTAGCCTATGATAGGCCAGGTCAAACCAGACTTTTTTCTTAAACAGGGAAGACTTGGACTTTTTTTAGAAGTTTCTTTAGCTTAAAAAGTCAGGCCACATGTCATTCAAAAAGCCTCTTAGACCTATTAGGCTGACCTATTTAAGTAAATAAGAATAATATTATTTATTATTATATAATATTTTGTACTTTGAATTAAAATAAATTTTTTTAACTTTTTCAGTAATTTAAGCTTATTAGTATACATTATTTTTTTTATTGTTTAAATGTATTATTATAAACTATAATTGAAATATGATACAGTATAAAGTCAAATTTCTTAAAAACTCATCTTGATTATAAAAAAAGAGTTTAATCTAATTGATATATTAGTTCACTAGTCTATTTAAACTTAGATCACATTGCATATAAAAAGATGTTCATATGAAATAGACTTTTAAACAAGCTAGCGGGTCGTACCAGACTTTCAGAAGGTCGGGCTCATACCTAAAAAATAAGCCTATGACAGGCCGCAGACCAGACTTCGGCCTTCAAAAATATTGGCAGGCCAGGCTCACGCCTTACAAAGCCTAACTCGGCCTAACCTATTTTCACCCCTACATGCCAATTGAGAGAATTCATTATCGTATATAATTAGTTGCCTCTCTCATTGTCACATCAATAGTTATAAATTGTCTATTTTAAATTGTTAAAATAATTTTACTTGTAATATGACATGACGGTAATATTTTAAAAACTTTAGACACTTGTAATTTATAGAACTTGGAAATTTCTTTGTCAGTATTCAAGAACTGAGAACACTGGAAAAATGAATTTCAAATATGTGTACGGATGGCAATTGGACCCAAGTCCGATGGGTACCCGCAAAAAATATCTGCAATGGGTAGGGTAAAACCCCGCTTTCATGGGTATGGGCATGGGTCCGGGTAATTACCCGCAAACTTAAAAGTGTACGGGCACGGGTATGGGCACTATGCTACCCAGCCCCGCAACCCGCATATATGTATTTATATAATAGAATAAATAATTTATATATATTAATTAATTGATTAATTTACCTAACTTTTTAAG
>Ga0315914_1012046_pt1 | contig 10110 bp, 3 predicted proteins | sample MpolenodulesMG_FD_203920 | JGI IMG/M metagenome (GOLD analysis project Ga0315914, IMG submission 203920) | Medicago polymorpha root nodule microbial communities from Los Angeles, California, United States - elongated nodules | ecosystem: Host-associated > Plants > Roots > Nodule | place: USA... | reverse complement strand
ATTCTTGAAACAACTTTTATTACTAGGTTATAGGTTATATTGTAACAACTTTTATTATTATTATTATTATTATTATTATTATTATTATTATTATTATTATTATTATTATTATTATTATGTTATATTATCATTGTAACAACTTTTATTATTATTATTATTATTATTATTATTATTATTATTATTATTATTATGTTATAGGTTAATTATCGTGTAACAACTTTTATTACTACTTGTATAACCCTATTACTAATTCATTATCCATCGTCTACATCGTGTTGTTATCGATTACATAATTATTGTTTCGTTACTTTATTATCCTTATTTAATTAAGTTTAAGGGTAAAACAGTAAAGTAATTTTAAAATCCCTCCCCTCTCCTTGCGAACCAAACACGTTTTTAATTTAAATATCTCCCCTCTGTTAAAATCTCTCTCCTCCTAATTCTCGAACCAAACTGACCTTTAAGATCCATTTCATGACTTTACATAAAAAAAAAATTCATTTCATGAAAAATATCATAATCACATTCCAGCTGTGTCCTGCTTGCAAATTTGGCTATATGCAATTACTCTTTCTGTTATTTTTAACTGTTTGTGTTTTTAGGAAAAGTTTGGTCATAGTTTACATTGACTACTTTTTGCTAATTATAGCTTTATATTACCACTTATTTTACATCTATATTAATAAGAGGGACCAAGAGGGAGATTAAATTAGTGAGTTAGCTAATAAAAAGCAAGAAGATATTTAAAATTTGTTTATTAAACTAGATGCATGTTTAAACAAAGAGAGGAAGTACTTGAGAAGCAATGAAGTCTCACGTAACATCATTCGAATTCACCTAACATTCATTAATTCAGGTACTACAAAAATCACATTCTTTAACTGGCTCACACTTCCACGGCACAACCAAGTACTAAAGTTTCAAATTCCTTAAAAGCCAGATATATACCACATCACAACTCTATATATTCTGCCCCTATTCTCTTATTCAACACTGTGAAATCAAGATGAAGCTTGCATTTGCTATACTCCTTCTTGTCCTTAGCTCCTCTTTATTGGAAGTCTCATTTGCTGGTTCTGGTAAGCCAATATTATTTATATTATTGACGTTCCTTCCTCATTTGTTTTCCTATCAGTGCATGTGTTTAATTTGTTTCAATGAATTACTAGTTTAGTCCATAAAATAGTAGTATCTTTTCAATTTAGTCCTAAATATAAAAATTTGTCTTTAAAATATATGAAATCTTCGATTTAGCCCTTAAAATAAATGAAAAATGATCATGTTCAAGGCCAGACTCTAGGAGAATATGAAACTGCCATCTTGACTAATTGAGTTGGGTGAACATCTAAAACTAATATCTCATATTATATATTTATAATTAACGTGTACTTTTTGAAGAATTTTTTAGCCCAAAATTTTGACATCTAAAACCCTAACTTGGCATTTAGGTCGGCCTTGATAATGTTAGTCTTCAGCATCTTACTAACATAGACTGAATTGACAAATTTTATTTACTTAAGGAGCACCTATTATGTTTATATATTTTAGAGACTTTACTAAAAAAAAAAATTAGGGAGGTTTATTCTATATATACCACTAGATTTGCTTTGTAAACTAATGAAGGGTTGTGGATTTAGATTTCTGTAACAGCAAGTGTGCAGTAAGATGCTCCAAAGCTTCGATTCAGGACAGATGCTTGAAGTTTTGTGGGATCTGTTGTGAGAAATGTAACTGTGTACCATCTGGTACTTATGGCAACAAAGATGAGTGTCCTTGTTACAGAGACATGAAGAACTCAAAGGGCAAAGGAAAATGCCCTTAATTCGCAAATTCATGTTTCCTATATCATATCCGTGCATAGCATCACAATCTATCTATCCTTTCTAGTTTCTACTCTACAAAACGAGCTTATGTATCTCTATAAGCTTAATTATGTCATGTCTTAATGTGTGTACCTCAGCTTGCTGATTACGATTTCGCATATGTTAATTAGATAATAATAACCATTTATGTTGTTGTATAAGGGAATTTCATTATTTTCATTATAGTTGAATCAGGTGTGTGTGATGCGAATGTTGAAACAAACTCGGAGTCATGTTAGGCACGTGAGGGTCATAATAAGTTCATAACCACACTCAATTTGATTTAATTTTTTTTTTTTTTTTGGTACATCAATTTGATTTAATTTAAAGTTTAATAACTATAGACTAACATTTCCTAAAAAAAAAAAAAACACTATAGAATGGACCAACAATTAAAATCGTTTTAGAGGTAAGTTCGATTATGTATAGATATCGAGAAGTATCCGTAAAAAAAATATCGAGAAATATGTAACTAAAAATTTATGTAATTTTTACAAATAAATATCAAAACCGGTAACTAAATTTATAAGTTTTTGTCTCGAGTGCAGCCCATGTGGTAGTTGCCAATGACATTATTTACATGGACTGAAGTTTTCAACATTCCAATCCATCTCCAACAAATGACGAATTTGATTTACTATGTTCGACCCAAACGACTATCTAACTTACTTGACTTTATGGTCTACTCCACACTAGCAGAATCAACATTCAACTCACCTGCTCTAAATCTCGTCCGTCTCGCATAGCTCAAACCCTAAAAAAAAGATTCACAGTTCAGTCACAAACACACCACAATCTTCGATGAATTTTACAAAACCACCAATCCATTGTCCATCACTGCCTCTAATAATACCACAACACTAAGCTATATTCCCATGATTATCTTGCGGAAGCCTCCACCTAATGAGACCTGTCACACGTTGGCTTTTGGAAATTTGTTCGTCATTCTTGCTTGATTGTCATCTACTGAAATCTTTAGAACATGATTCACATGATTAATTGGTCTAACAAAATTATGTACCTGCAACTCCTTATTCCTCCACGTCCACAAACAATGACAAGCTATCCCCAAATATCTCTCCAATCTCCATTTCCTCTCCAACCCACACCATGATTTAAATTGATATTAATCCAATTATCCAAGTTACCCATAAAGAATTGATTGTTATCTTCATTTGGATAGCACTTTTCCACAGCTGCAGCACCCCCTTAATGCATGTAAATAAGTTTCCTCCATGTCATCGCAATAAATAAATTAACAATACCATATCTTTAAGCAATTTCATATTATTATCCCATTTTGATGATGGTGATAATAATGTAGCTCAAGTCAAGACAATGTCTCACCAAAAAACAACCAAGACAGTGTTGCAATCTAATCCAAGCTGTGGGTCCCTATCGGGTTTTATTTTGGTTAAACAAAGGCAGCAATAACTCCCACAAGTTATATAATTAAGAATTTTAAGATAAGATCTGAGATTGGAAAATTAATTCCAATAAAAAAAGATTGAAAAAAATTATGGGAGGACAACAAGATAAACTATAGAATTGTTTCTAAGACTCAATTCAAACTTTTTTTACGCAAACAAACATAACTCATATCCTATACAACTTGACATCACTCTAGAACTTAGGGGTTAATCATAGCCGATTAGCCATCTGCGCTACTCAGACTAAATTCAAACTTTTTTTTACAAAAACAAACTTAACTCATATCCTTATCAATAGCAATACAACTTGACATCACTCTAGAACTTAAGGAGTCATACACGTCGCCGTCCACGCCATCTCTTAAGCACAACTTTGACTTGTCTCTTAAAAAAACTTAACAACTGAGTTAGACATAAATTTTTAAAACTAGGAAATACAATCCTTCAAAATTAAACCGAAATAGGATAATTTATGATAAGATAAACTATAAAAAAAATGTAGTAAAACAAAACGATCAACCGATGAAATTATAAGAAACAGAGAATAATGAGATATTATCCTCAGATTTAGTTCAAACTTAGTTCCACAAAAATGTAAAACAAAACGATCCACAGATAAAAAGATACTAAAAAACAACGAACCACCTAAATTAATCCATCCTCCACAATATTCTCTTATTGGACATACAATATAGAGCAACAATAACAGTAGAATCACAAAAAATTACAGATGTGGAATATCAGAACTTGTGAGACCAGCCCGAGCTTCCATTGCAATGAAAACAGCTACGGAGCATTGTCCACTCTAGTCCATAAACTGTTCCAAAAGCAAAATCCTTCCATCCATTCCATGCCAGTAACACACAACAAGAAAACTGAAAGAAACTAATAAAACAACACACATACCCTAAGGTCCCTTTTTTTTGTTTTTTTGGATAACTAATAAACAACTAACACACATAGCTTAACACACTAATTTTAAAAGGGTTACTCCTAGCAGGTATGAAATACATGTTTATATATTATTACGCCGATTTTTACCCTCAAACTTATCAAGCACCTTTTTGCCAAACATATTGCTACGCATCATTTGAGAATTTGCTTCGACCAGTTCCTCCAAGGCATTCTTAATGAATCTAGCACCCTGTTTATTAAATAAGAAAAACAAAGTTATCACAACGGCCAATGAAGTATGCAGCTAATAGAATATTGAGTTTAATACAGTGTTTGGTTATAATATAATATACTCTGCACATGCCAAGGGAAAGTGACAAACTACATATTCCAATAAAAACCATGTGTTACATGTTTGTTTCAACAGAGCAATTGCCAACAGGACCACAACAAATAAACTGCTTAAAAATTGAGGAGATGCATGATACTTACGTGCAGGACATTAACAAAAACCAATTTTAAGCCTTTTTAAAATAATTTAGCCATCTAAAGAAGAAAAAAGAAAATATGTATGTAGATAACATCTTCGAGTAGATACATTTTTTGAAAGAAAAAAAACATTAATCCAACTAAGACAGCCAAACCATGCATTTCACTCTTTGGCAATTAGCCAAGATACCAAATTAGAAAATTGAGTGATACAGAAAAAAAAAGATTGAGAAAACACAATGCATTCGAGAGAACTAACCTTAAATTTATTCAATGCAGTACTGATGACAAAATTTCCGTAAGGATCCGTAAGGAGCCTTGTTACATTAGGATCATTTAGCAATTCTATAATGATGCAGGAAGATATATCCACTCCTGAATCATGCAAAAACTTTTCCACTACATTACTGCCATATTTATTGCAGGAAAGAGATACAAATTGCTGCTGAAGCTGATGGTGTAGGTTGCCTGAGACTGTTGGTATTTTCAGAGATAATAGATGTTGAATCACATAGTTGCTGCAAGATGAAAAAACAAAACACAATGAAGATTTGTAAAGTTGGCTACATTGGCTAGAAAGTAAATAACTAAATGCCTGTAAAAACAAACCCGTAACAATCTTCTGCTAATAGTGGAGCATGAAGTATGATTTCATGAATCAGAAGATTCCTAGTTGCTCCTTGAGCATGGCTAACACAATACTGCAGCACACAACATCCGGTCTTATCTCTTGAAAGTGACAAAGAATTTCTTGCAATAACTCCCAGGAATTTCTGTGACAAAAGTCCATAATCAGAACATAAACTGAAGTTAAGTAATTTTACAAACCGGTATTTATCTAACAAGAGTGGTTATCTTTTTTCCTTTCTTTAGAACTTAGGCAAAGAGATAACAAATAATTGTATAAATGCTGAAGTGCTAATCCAAACAAGAGCCAAACATACCGCTATTCATTTACTCTAAAAAATGTGGACAAAGAAAGGAATACTTAAAACAAAGTGTACAGTTAAATATGATAATAACAAGAATTAGTCTTCATAGTGTAGCATGGCATGATTCCTAGAGGGTCTCAGAAAAACACATATAAACCCACAATCTGCACAGTGCCAGCAGTTGCATTTAAACGCTGCAATCCTGCTTAATATCCGGGATTGTAAAACGCAGCCTCAATTTAAGACCTTAACCCGAACCCCGACAAAATCTTAGTCAATTTATGAGGAAACTGCCTTAAATTACATGTAAATAGATTGTTTTGTTTGTAAAAGGATCGACAATTTGAACTTAAAGTGTCTCTCTAGTTTAACAACAATTGAAAGTGTTTGTTCAAAAAACAACAATTGAAAGTGTGTATGAATGTAACAAAACAAAATGAAGAAAACATTTTACCTCAGTATCAGCATGTGGGAAATTTTTCAAACAATTGAAAACCACACGATGACCATTGATATCCTTAGACAATACAATAGCTCCAGGGGTCAGAGATGACATAATTAGACCTCTTTGCTCTCTGGTGGTAACTTTCTCCAACAGTTTCTCAACAGAACGAGATCTTGAACAATAAAATAAATTTTCTCAGTACAAATACATGTGAATTAATCAATTACAAAAAACACAATTTACAATGCCTTAAGAAACAAGAAACAAAGATTCATGAAAATATACCCATGAAGACTAAGGCAAATTCTGATAAACTGAGCACCATGGTGTGTGACCAACAGAACAATCTGAGTCTTTTGATCTTGGTTACAAACTTCCACCATCTTTGTAATAACCTCATAACCAATAGGATCAACCATCAACTCACACATATGATTAATCAGCTCCAAGAAAAAGTATGAAACCCCTTCAGGTCCCAAATTTTCCATCACTTCTTGCAAAATCTTGCTCCCATGTGTATCCTTCGCCAACGAATAAACCCTCCCACGAAATTCATCAAACCAATGTGCACTCATTCCATTCACATTCACATTATTAACATTAACACCATCATTAACCCAGGTTGGCACAGAGGATTCATTCCGTAAAGCACATTGAAAATTTCTTATAAGTTCTTCACCACCATAAAACATATCATTACCATAATAACCACCACCACCAATACCAATACCCCCATTCAGATGATTATACCTAATCTGGTTTACATCATAAGAACTCAACGGCGGCGACGCCGACGAAATTCTACCTCTACCATAAGCTATGTTGTTATTATTCCTAATAGGTCTATTGAAATCAGGTTGACTAGGATTAGAGAGTTGAATCCCATAGTTATAGTTATAATAAGGATTAACACTAACACCAACACCAGAGTAATCATAATCATTAAGATTATTAGCAACACCATAACCAAAAGATTGATTAGGATTAAGATTAGGATCAGCAACAGAAAGAAGAGAAAAGGCTAGTTCTAGGGTTTGATTAGGGTTTTCGATTTGAGCCATGAAAGGGTTTTGGTTTTGGTTATGGTTATTGTTCTGGTTATGGTTTTGGGTTAACGATGATATGTAACTCAAATACTGTGATGGAGGTGATAACGGCGATGGCGATGCATCGCCGTTATCGAAAGAATCGTTAGGAATGAAACGATTGTTCGACATCGAATCGTTTGATTGTTTGATTGTTACCTAAGGAAGATGAAACAGCGATGACTGACGGCACAGTCACACAAGGGTTGACAAAGAACACAGGGTTTGGTTCTAAGGGTTGTGTTGTGTTTTCAGAATAAAGTAAATAAGGGTTTTTATATAGTAATTTAATTAATATTAATATTATTAAAAAAGAAAGGGAAAAAATAATTAGGATTAGGATTTTGAAACAACCGATCGGAGATTTTGGGAATGAAAGTAGGGGTGTTTGTTTTTGGAGTAGTGTGGTAAGGAGAGTAGTCCTAGGACTCAAATTCTGCATGCATTTTATAGTAACTTTTCATGCGAGAAAACGAGTACTCATTTAATTAAATATATCAAAAAGTGTATAGTTTTGTTTTTGTGTGTGACTGTGTGTGGGGAATGTGGGGCGTTTTGGCCTATGAAAATGAATGTTCTGTCGCATTTTATAATGTTAACCCCACCAACAAATACTTGAATAGTCCCTAAAAAAAAAACAAATACTTGAATAGTCCTCAAAAAAAAAGTTTTTTTTAAAAGAATAAAAAACAAATAGTTTTTTTAGGGTCATATTTCCAGATAAAAAATATTTAGACACGCGCATCCAGATATAAATTATTTAATCTTTTTATTTATTTTTTATATGTATCTAAATAATGTGTCTAAATATTGTGATCAAAGAAGACTTTTCAACATCTCTATATGTCTTTTTCAAACCAAGTTGCATGTGGGCTTCCTTTCAAGTTTTGGTCAACACTCTTCTAAGACTCTTTCACCAACAATTTTTTGTCTATTCTAGCAAAATTACCTAAAAGAGACATACCTATACTTATATTTTAAATGCTTTTCCCAAACTGCAAAAACATTGTATTATAATAATAATAATTAATTAATTCGATCAAACTTCTCTTACAAGTTGTCAATGATTTGACGACGGTACGGGTTTGGTTTGGTTTCAACTTTTATTCTTTCTTTATCAATGGAATTATTTTGGTTTAGATTTAGGATTTTTTTAAAATGAGAAATTCATAATTTTACTACTATATGGGTTTCATTAAATTTGATATTTTGTTTTCATATTAACACGAAATCATGCCTCTTTTCTTTAAAAAAAAAAAATGAATGCATGCCGCTTTATAAGCTTTTAATATGACAACAAATTTTTTAATGGATTTCGTGGCAACAATTATAAATAAAACTATTTATATCTTCAAATATAAGTTTCATTTAAGATTATTATTATTATTATTATTATTGCTACTTACTCAAAAAAATAATTATCATTATTAGATTATAATATTTTTATTTTGAAAGATTAGTAGACTATAATAAACACTGTTGCAATTTCAAATACAACGATGCTATATCCTGAAAGGGAGCATCACGAAATCGTCAATTTCCTCTTGGGAAGAATACACGGGAGGTATGGCGGAAAAATGGAGTCAACAATATAAGTATGCAATGAAAAGATGCCACATATATCGTGAAGGCTTCTTGCGCCATAAATTCGCCATCAATATCATTTCCGTTTCAAATATTAATTAAAGAATAATTTGGTACATTGCCAATAATATTAATTGGAGAAAAAAAATCCAAAATAAATTAAGTTTGTTGAGAGAGAAGACAATGAGGTCACTCTGCAAATTTTAACAAACTTTAACAAATAGTACATATTTTTATTTTGTACATATACTCGCAAATACCACATGAAACTCGCACAAATAATTGAAAGACTTTAGTTTCAAATTTAAAACGCCATAAATATATTTAACCCAACAATTTCAATATTTACATGTTTTTGTTTTTGAAAAGGTTCAATATTTACATGTTCTTATGGATACAAATTAAATAGTATGTCTTTATCCAAGTCTCCATGTCATCATTGTTTTTTTAACTAAGACATTATCGATGGTTGTTGATTGTATTCGGCATATATAAGATAGAAATGGATGTGCATTGTGTAAACAACTATCTAGGTTTATATCAACAACAGATGAGAAACAATTTTCATTAAAAAACACATAAAATGAGAATCAACTATTTGATGTAATTAATCTATTTGGTTTGATTTGATGGTGTCAGCTTGCCTTGAGACTTTGGAGTATGTTTTTTTTCAAGGTCCTGTGTATAATTCGTTTTGGCGTCAATTTCGGTGTACTAGTTTGATTTAAAACAAAAAACAAATTATTTTACGGTAATTTTTTCAATTTAAAATGAACTTATGTGATGATACATTAAGGCTTGTATAAATTGATTTTTAATTGACAACGTAATTTTATTTAAAAAAATATAAAAGATAATTTTATTTGAGATGTGTCAGACGCTAAATATATATATATATATATATATATATATATATATATATATACTACATTGAGACTCAGTAATTCAAGAATTTGATTGAGTTAATTAAGCGTCACCGGAAATCGTCGTTGAAGTAAAGGTTTTGTTTTGTTACCTTTGAAAGGAGGAGGAGGAGACTCTTCATTTTTTTTAATTAACCAGCCTATTTTCTTTATTTTATAGAAGGTTTTCATATCCCAAAAATATTTGGTAATGCAACGTGAAATTGTGCACCTATACTAATAATATGAGTTGAAAATCTTTCAAAAATAATAATATTATGAATTGAAAACATGATGTTATTTTTATGTTTGTGTTGAAGTTTTTATGTTTTCCTTGTTATGTTTTTTTCTTTATTCAACTGTTATTTTCATTTTTTTAAAATTTGTACTCCATGTATCTGCTTAAAATTCTTAGAGTCGTTTTTTTGTTGGTATTGTATTTTGATAGGGGATTAATGTGCCTATCATAATTTTTTCTCATTCTTTT
>Ga0315914_1012044_pt1 | contig 10112 bp, 7 predicted proteins | sample MpolenodulesMG_FD_203920 | JGI IMG/M metagenome (GOLD analysis project Ga0315914, IMG submission 203920) | Medicago polymorpha root nodule microbial communities from Los Angeles, California, United States - elongated nodules | ecosystem: Host-associated > Plants > Roots > Nodule | place: USA... | reverse complement strand
CAAAAGGGTTTCGACTACGTTGGCAATATTGTTTTGACCCTCCAAATTAACTTGTTGGGCTTGCCTAACTATTTGATCAGGATCTTGGTTCCTTTGAACCAAAATTGGATCTCTTTCCTACACCCCTAGCGCTGGTGGTTAGAGCACAGGTTGGGGCACTGGATTGATAAGATTTCCAGCATTAGGCCTATTGACATGCATTTCAACAGGCCTATGATTCTGAACTTGAGGTATTTGCACATTTCACCTTGGAGGAGCGCCCAAGAAATTAGCGATTCGCGCCATCTGGTCTGATAGTGCCAAATTACCATTATGGGTATCCCTAATTATAGGGTTAAATACCGTTCCAATTTGTTGAGTCAACATATTGACCATTTCATGGTTACTATCTTCCATTTGTTAAATACCGTTCCAATTTGTTGAGTCAACATATTGACCGTTTCGAGGAAGCATTAGTCAATGTTTGTTGAGGATTTAAACCAGAAACACTCGGCCCAGGATAATAAAACTGAGGGTGAACCGTATTTAAATTCTCTAAAACAACAGGTGGGTTATTATGGAGACCTATCATAAGAGATGAAGGCATTCCATATGGCTGGATCCTAAGATTTGACGAATCAAAGGACCATGGATTTTGAACTAACAGATTATTAAAATTCACGTTAAATTGTGTAACCGCTGCAACCGTCGAAGTTTTAACGAGAACGGTTGATGATATATGAGCTGGAATTGTTACCCCCACCATTTCATCAACGTTTGCGCCATGTGATGGCATCGTATGTGGACTTTGTTGTGGATTTACATTTAATGATGTATTATCCATGGATGCCCTTGTTGGGCTTGATGGTGGATCATTACTGCGAGTAGAACATACCATTTTCGGAAGTTTCTTTCTACTTCTCAAGAACATACACAACAAAAATCACTGAATATTGAACACAAGGAACGACTTTGAGCAAAAACATAACGCCCTATTTCTATTGAAGCGATAATACACGCGAATAATATAAATATTCAAGGAATAGACGCTACGTCTTCACATCAAAATTCAAACGACATGCATATATAAGATTTCTCAACAGTCGTAACGGATAAAAGTCATACATCTCCAAAAATATACATGTCATAAGATCAATATACATCATCCTAAAAAATCTCCAAGTCCCGACATATGGGCAAAATCTCAACAACATAAATCCAGCATAAACAATCTAGAATAATCATAAAGACAGACATCCTAGATCAGAGCCTACTCTAAGACTCCAAAGGAAATGATAACGGAGATAGCTTCCGCTATCCAAGCACTCGCCAAGCAACCAACAACTACTCATGCACGCCGTCTACCCATTCATACAAATAGGTAGGCGGTCCACCACAGACCACTGGGGGTAAGCTTCACATCAATCATAATCAGCATATGAAAACATAAGCATTCAAGGATTCATACATATCACATATAAATACTCATCCTTCTTAGAATACTAACATCACATGATTATTATCCCCCATTCTTTACACCTCAAGCTATCACATTACTAACATAGCATCGCAAGCATATTTAATCTCTAATCAAGTCATCGACATAAGCTCATCATTTATCAACATCAATCAATGAAAGGATTACTCACCTTTTTCCTCATTTAGCATACTTAACTCAACAAGTACAATGCATCATTTCAAGGTTATAAGCAAGCAATCATCATTATCAAAGAAATCATTACATCATATGTATATACATATACAATTCTCACCTCATTACTATTACCAAAATAGTTATCATCAAATAGATTCACCAAGTGAATAAGCACAAGCAAGTCAGACATGCAATTAGAGCATAGTTCAATTATTCACAACCATCAACAAAATCCACCCATGTACATATACACCAATCCACACAATCACAACATTCACCAAAGTTCACCAATGCACAAATTCAACAAGTCACATATTCAATTATGACACGACTCATCAACTATTCAAATGCATGCAATGTTCTAGACTCTTCTAGATGCATGCGGTACCAAATCACCTCAAGGTCGTCACCTTCGATGCAACAAAAACATCGTATGTAAGATTTCACACCTGTCTTACATTTTGGATATAAACATTCGTCACCATCAGTCATGAATGCATGAACATATGACTTGACTCAATGCATATGTTCACACAAACAATTCACCACACCATCACCAATCATTTAGCATATATGTATTCACCAACAATTCACCATCACTTGACATATATGCAATCACCAATAACATTCACAATTCAATTAACATATATGTATTCACCAACAACATCTCAATCAATCAACATATATGCATTCACCAATATCAACTTCTCACAATCCAAGTAAAGAAGAAAATACATCACTTTATGATAAACATCATATTCAACGCCTAACAATCATTCATATATCTTTATTCAATCATATAAAGCTATTCACGAAAGGTTTGCAAAGTAATCGACCTTAAAGACCATTTTCGACGAAGTCCGTCTCTCATTATCACTTTTCCCAAAAGAATTCCATTTTCAAAGAAAAACAAGTTAAAACTCAATGAAACCAATCACAACCATTTTTAGAAATCACATAATCAGTGTACAACCTTAATCCTACTCCATTCCCTTGAGAAAACAAGTTTCGGAAAAATCGACGTTCTTGGACAATTTTCAAAGTTAAGTTCAAAATCACAAGATCAAGTTCAATCTCATCTAGGAGATGTTCCAGTAGGTTTAAGATCATAAACAGTAGTTAAACAAGTTGAAAGAAGTGTTTTACAAAGCTCGGATTGGTTCCAGGAAGCCCAGAACGAAAATCAAAAGGTGCTGAAACTGGGCTTGTACGCTTAAGCGTCCACTTGTACGCTTAAGCGTGCAGGGTCCAGTAGCTACCAGTGGTTGTACGCTAGAGCACGCTTGGGAGCACGCTTAAGCGTACAGTCATCAATTCTGCACAAAACTTTCAGGTTCTTCCCCTTTTTCACCCAAAATCCCCAATTTTGATCTCCCAACACCCAAATATGTTTCCAAAGATTGTTTACAGGTTCATGAACTCAAAAGGGCTTTCAAAAACACATCAAACATGAAATCAAATGTTATTTCAACACAATTCACCAATTCAACCCATTTTTACAAAACCCTCAACAACAACTCAATTCATACCACATATCTGAAATTATGAACACCCAAGGAATGAATCATCATCAACAACACCTTATAGCAACAACAACATCAATCAAACATGATTCCATCAACAATCCATCAACAACAAATCATTCTTCATCATTTATGGGTAAAACACAAGTATACATGTATATACATCATAAGCATGTAAAATTCAACATTAACAACTTAATTATCTTCAATTCATATACCCAAACATTGCATCCAAACATAAGCACGAATTTCACCAATTAAAATCACAATAATCATTTTTCACAATTAAGCACTTATGCATAGAATTAGAAAAAAATTAAACTAAAAGATTATGATTGAAATCTAACCCCCTTACCTCAATGAGCAATAATCCTAGCCCAAGCTTCAATCAAGCTCCTATAATCCTTAACTCCTCTTAGTTCTTCAAGATTCTCAACAACCCTATTCTCTTCCTCTTTTCCCCTTTCTCTCTCTACCTCTTCTCAAAGTTGTAAAATGATTATGTGACCCTATTTTCTTTAATGACTAATAATTATATAGTCTCTACACAATTGGGCCTAACCCAATTAATGCCTTAATGGGCTCACAACACTTATAAACTAACTCCCAAAGTTTCTATCCACTAACGGTTAAAAGTTATCGAATAATTACCGGTTTAAAACTAATTATCACTACCGAATAGTAACTTAGTAAAAATAATGGTTCTCGCTTGAAACACTAAAAATAACCCTCACCAAGAAATTACTAATTTACCCTTGCTCACAAAATGACCAAAACACCCCTGAGTCTAAAATGACTATAATACCCTTCTACACCGAAATCCACTAATCCTAACCCAAAATACACACAGAGGCAATTAATCACATATAAGCACATATAAACAAACATAAATAAATAATAGAATAAATCTAGTGAAAATTGGGCTGTTACAAAAAATACAAACCGTCCCACTGGACGTGCCAATTTGTTTACCCTGGATTTTGGTAAACTACTGAACTGGTTTAAGACAAGGGCAAGCGAGATCAGCCAGCAAATCTCAAGACCGTTTGTGTTCAACTTCGAATGGTGACTATTCTAGCGAACTATGAATATAACCGTCGAAATCCAGAAACAGGGTGAGACCCGTCGAGATTATCTTCAATGGATCGATGCAAAAGCTTTAAAAAGAATTAAAGAAAAAGGAAAAAAGGAGTCTGAAAAAGAGATTAAACTAGAATTGCATTAAAGTAATGAATGTAAAAAGGTTGGTACACATATTCATACGTTATGCCTTGTTTACTCATTTCTCCTTGTGTGTGCGCGCATAGTTTGAGTGTGTAAGCTTTCAGTATGTTTGAATTGTGACCCGTTTTCCATAGAGGAAAATGCTACTTATCTAAGTAACTGCCTACAGACACGTTCGAGGCATAACTTCTAATAACCGCTACGAGCGTACTTGAATTCCAAATAACGTCTCTTCGACGAGAAACCACTATTTAGCTCCTCTCTTCGATGCTAACCGTCTTTCGACATCTTCTTTGCTCGGTCAAATTTTCTTCTCGATTATCACATCTTCTTGACTTCTCTTCGACAGTCGAACTTGTGAGTTGAACTTGCTTCATTCTCTTCGAATCTTGGGTCAAAATTCTTTGACCACATTTATTATAACCTGTTAAAAATACAGGCTAACACGCATTCGCCCCAAATTACATGTCACTTTGCGAGGCAACTTAGAAAACATCCAAAGCTACTACAACATCATAAGATCAAGAATCATAGTTTACAAATATTGACAGCACCGATCTCGAATCAGTACTATTAGTATATATGAAATTAATAGAATTTGGATTCAAATGTCTTACTCTCGATAACTCTCCATGTTCTTTGCGTCCAACATAATTTGTGCTATTGGAAATAGTGATTTAATTCCCATTAATTGACTTTCATTCATTTTGATTTGGTGAGATTCAAAAACAAAGGAATTAATTCCCATTTATTTAATTCATTTTTTACATCTTTAAAATGAGGTATTCGACCAACATATATAGTGTGACATAAATGGTATATATTGGACTCCTTAATCATTTTGTTTAGGTTTTTTTTTTCATCGGTGCGTATTGTAAACATTTGTTAGAGGAGATGAACCCCTTAAATGAGTCTTAGTATCTTGAGATGATTAATCTCCGCTGTAGTGCATGAAAAATACCTTTGATTTGTTAAAAAAAAAGAATACCTTTGATTTACTCATTGAAAAAATGCGGCATTTAGGTTGAATTTATTCTACCATGATTAATTTTCAATATGTAATTGCCCTTTCTCTTAATCACTCATTGTTTTTTTTATCACTCATTATTTGATTGAAAGCATTTACAAACAATTAGTTGAAAGCATTTACAAACAAAATTTTTTTGCTTGATTTTTGTGCGTGCTTGTATGTTATGTGAAACCTTTTAGGTCTTATCTATCTCGAGTAACTCCCTTTTTCCCAGTTAAGTCTTAATAAAAATTCAATGTTTATGTATTTTTTTTTATAATATGGACTTGGAGCAAGACATGTTTTTGTATTACAATAGGGCAATGTAACTCAAACTTTTCTTAAAGAAAGGGAGTGTATCTTTTAACATAAGAGAGGAAGAACTATAGTTCAAGCTTCACTTTAATGGGGTGAGAATCATTTGCTCTAACAAAATTTGTAGTAAATAGATGATAATATTCACAATCTAAAAAGAGTTGTTCATCAAAAGAAGATAAACTTTTCTACGATTTAACATTTATAATTTAAAGAGTTTTTCGCAAAAAATCTAAAGAGTTGTAGATATTTAAATATGAAAAAAAATTCATAAATCTGCATAACTTTCATTAGAGGGTTGCTGTTTTTTTTTTAAGAGAAAATATCTGAAAAGGTGAAACTCCCACAATTTGACAAATCAATATTTCAGTAGGGCTTGGCCTCTTGGTGTTGTCTCACCAACATGGTATGCTAATTTGACATATAATTGAGTTTAATCACGTAGTAATCTTCAGCAGAAAAACGGGCAACCAAAAAAAAATATGTTAAAAAAAAGTGATCTTTTAGCACACTTAAAACAAGGCACTCTTATTCTAGAATAAATACGATTGAATGGAAATAAATATTTCGATAAATATCTTTTATAATAACCAATCCTTTTGGAAATTTGAATAAATTATTAAAAATATAAATTAAATGAATAAAAATTTATCAAACAACTGTATTGGTTATTATTAAAGATATATGGTACATTGTATTAGTTTCAAATCAATATAGTTATCAACTAACTAGGGATGTAACAAATATCCACATGCACAAATACTCGTCTTTTATCCGTGGATACAATAGGGTCATCTATGATATTTTAGGTGTCCTAAGCTATCAATTTCAATTTAGGAAAGTTCATGTAAGTAGATGCAGCAGTAGCATAAATACTTAATATTATTTAGGTTAAAGTGCACTTTTCCACCCCTAACTTTCAAAAACTTGCAATTTTGACCCCTAAGTACAAAAACTACAATTTTGACCCTCTAATATTTAGCCCATTTGCATCTTTTAAAAAAAAAAAGGAAAAGGAAAGAGGCACGTGAGTCTCCTCCTCTCCACCTCTCTTTTTCAGATCCACCATCTCTCTTTCATTTTCCTCCTTTCTTCCCTTCGTGCAAATTCAACCTTCATGCACACCACCATCCATTTCCTTCCATCCATTTCCTCTTCTCTCGAATCTCTCTTCTCTTGTTACTCTCTCTTCTTTCTTTTCCTCCATGTTCTTTCTTTCGGCTATCCTTTCCAGGAAACCACCGCGGTGTTTCCGACCATTTGAAACAATATAAAACCCTATCATTTGAAAGCTTCATGCTTGGCTGTTTACATTTTCCATCCATTTCCTGTTGTAAGACATTTTCAAAAACACCCTGTGAGTGCACATTTTGAGTATCAAATCAAATCCAAAGCAAATGAACTTACCTACAAACCGTTCCTTTTTTCCTCAAGCATTAAATCCATCAACCACCAAATCAGGAGATGCTCCAAAATAAAAAATTAGTACTAAAATGAGAAGAAAATGACTAAAGAGTTAGTCATTCGCCGTCAATCTCACAATTTAATTATTTCAGGAAAGTTTAGATGAGAATGTGGAGACAGCGATTTGTTCATATGTAAAGACAAGGATAGCGTACATGCCATCTAAGCCCGGCTACAATAAAACTCACACAATGTCTACAGCCGCAGAAAATCACAAAGTCACAATTGAAATCTATATAGAAATAAAGAGTCACAGTCAAAATCATAAACCTTGAACCCCATTTTCTTAGTTTGTTTTGAAGAAGAAGAAGAAGCTATGTTTTAGATGTAGGTTATACAATGTTTTGATTATGGAAGATGGGCATAAACGGTGGCGAGAGAAATAATATAAAGCCTGTGATAGTAAGCCCCCATTTTCTATTTTTTTTAATAACACAATTATTTTTTCCTGATTTTTTTATTTTTTTTTAATTAATTTTTCATTTATATAATTTAAAAATGATTATATGGTTTTTTTAATTAAATAATTACACACGTGGTGAGTCACGTAGACATTAACCGGTCAAAATTGGTCAAAAGGACCAAAGATGCAAAGAGGCTAAATCTTAAGGGGCCAAAATTGTAGTATTTGTATTTAGGAGGCCAAAATTGCAAGTTTTTGAAAGTTAGAGGTGGAAAAGTGCACTTTAACCTATTATTTATTCTATAAGTGAGATATGCTTAAGAAAATAATTAAATATCAAATTACAAAAACATGATTCGATGTTTTAACAAAATTAATATTAGAACATTAGAAGAGAGTGAGACAAACTTATTTAAAATTGAAAATTAAGTATTACTTTAAGGGCTCAAGGGCCAGGAAGATGGTTCCCTAAAGCTTCTTATACATATAAAAAAATAATTACGAAAAAATAAATCGTTGCCTCTAAACAAATGAGGTCATGTGCGATTGCACATCCTAAACGTCATCATGGCTTCCATCGGATAATAATGATATTTTTTATTTTTTAACAAAAGTAATGATATATGTTCTCTCTCCATATGTGCACGACCATCGGTCAGTCGAGTATTTGTTGGATTTTGTGATATCAACGAATATTAACAAGTACATTTTTTACATAAAAAATGAACTTTGTCAAAAAAAAACTATATTTATATCTTATTTATTCGGTCCTTTTTGACAACACAAAATAAAATTTAAATTATTTTATATTAAATTTTTTGTAGTTTGATATATTAATATTTTATTATTTTTTAGTGTACACCAAAGAAAGAAAGTTTGTCAATTTGAACCCAATGAGCACTTCAAAAATATGGGAAATCATAATGCTGCACCAAGACAATGAGAAACACAATATCACACTTAGATGATGACATCACAAACAAAACAGAACAAAAATAAAAACCAAATCTATGTAAAAAAAATCACTTATTTGAATAGAAGGAAAAGATAAAACGTTTAAGAGGAGTTATTTGAGACAAAAAAAATGACCATAAATCACCCATCTTCTGATGGAAGGAGGAGAAAAGAGCAGCTAGGTCGTTGGTGGAGGCGGCTATCAACAACTTTTTTTTGTTCTTCATTTACGGTAACTAATAATATTAAACCGTTAATATGAACAATATAGCCCAATTATTTTTAATGTTTCAAATATATTTCATTACATTAAAAATAAATGAGAAATTACATCGATACATAAACATGTGATTGCATGTCAAAAAATAGCGGTGAAACTAAATATGTTATTTTTATTACAAATAAATCGTGTTTATTTTTAAGCATGTTTAATAAAATTGATATGTTTTAAATTCCAAAAAAAAAGGTCTATTTTACTTAAGCACTCTCTAAAATGTGTGTCATAATACACAAAATAACAAAATTATTTTCCTTTTCTGAGAAAAAATAATTTTAATAATGAAAAATTATTTACCCGTGCTTGGCACGGGTTCTATACTAGTTATAAACATTTGCTTTCATTTTTTTTTGAAGAGTACACATGTCACTTTGATATTCTAAGTCTCATTTAATGCACTTCCATATTGTAAAACTAAGTCTCATTTAATTCAAATTCAAATATTGGTTATTGTTTCATCATTGATCCACATCATCTCATATTTGAATTTGAATTAGCCATTTATTTATCATAATTCTGAACCATGATTTTCTATTAATGTATAACATTATCGAATCATATAATTAATTGTATTTAATCACACATTTGTTTTTTCTATATAAATTAATTGATTTGCTATTAAAAAATTGCATAACCAAAATAGCACGGTTTCTATCATTAGCCAATCAAATTAGGGTTTTAGGCTTGGTTTGATAGGATTAGGTCATTAGACTCATCCAACAATCCCAAGACAAAGAAATCTACTCACACATGTTCATCGTAGACAAAGAGATTAAGGAGATGGAGAAGAAAGACATAAAAGTAAATAGCTAAAAGTAAATAACAAGAATTATAAAGAACAAGAAAAATAAGAACTTTGATTCAAAGAAATAATTGTCACAAAGAATTCCCAAGAACAAAAGATGATTATACAAGTCTGATGGCTCCTCTATTTATAACTAAAGGAGCAGAATAAAATTGCACTAAATTGGGACATAGATTTGCGCTAAATTGGCATGTAAATTTACACCAAATCGGCACATAAAATATGCACCAAATCGGATAATAAAATTGTACCAAATCAGACAATAAAAGTGCACTAAATCTTCTCAAAGTAGCGCGCACGGTCGTGCCTGCAAGGTGCATGATCGTGCCTTTCTTCAAAGCACAAAAGCAGCAAAGTGGGCGATGGGGTTGCGCACGGCCGTGCTTAGCTTGGCACGGACTGAAGTAGCAATAATAGTCACAAGAAAGGGGGGGTTTGAATTGTGACCCCTTTTTAAAATTATTCCTGAAACTTTTAGATCAAGTTTATATACTCAAGAATGTTC
>Ga0315914_1012037_pt1 | contig 10115 bp, 11 predicted proteins | sample MpolenodulesMG_FD_203920 | JGI IMG/M metagenome (GOLD analysis project Ga0315914, IMG submission 203920) | Medicago polymorpha root nodule microbial communities from Los Angeles, California, United States - elongated nodules | ecosystem: Host-associated > Plants > Roots > Nodule | place: USA... | reverse complement strand
TACTTGTTTTATTAGTGTTGTCATGGATTTTCTTCTTGGTTGTTTTGAAGTTTATGTAATCTGTTGAAATGTAATGTGTTTAAAGATGACCTTTTGTAACATCTATAACTTAGTATGATGTAATGCTTGGTATTAATGAATGAAATATTTTTGTTTTGTTACATTCTGGTTTAACTTTGGCATCAGTAACATCATGATTCAATACAAAATAGTTAGCACCACTTTTAATAGTGCATAAAAGACTTAAGAAAAGAGCACATAAAGTGCATAAGTCATAACATAATAGTCAATAAGTCATCACATAGAAGTACAAAACACTTAGCACCACTGTTAATTGTGTTTAAAACACATTACAAAAATATTCCTCACTAAAGTATTCCTCAGACTCATCTGGATCTGAGCTATCTAACTCCTCACTAAAGTATTCCTCAACTGGTTCCACCATAGCAGCCTTACCCTTTCCCTTACTTAAGTTTTTCTTCTTCTCTGGTTCAACCATAGGAGCCTTACTTCTAGTGCAGGGACTACTGCCTGACTTCTTCATATTGCCTATTAACAACTTCTCTACAAGGATTTCTTCATTTTCAACAACATCAAACCCATCATCTAGTGCAGTAGCTCTCTCATTTTCACTGTCATCTAGCTCCACATCATCACTACTATAACCACTATCCTCCACATCAGAGTTGAACTTCATATCAAAACATACAGGTTCCCTGAATTCCAAATTTCTTTCCAAGACATGTTATTGATTGTGTTCAAATATAAATGTCCATCAACTTCTTCACCAATAGCCCTTATAGCAACTTCTTTAGCAAGATGATCAACATAAACTTGAAAAAACTGACCATCTTTCCCATCAACAGCACCCCAAATCCTGTAGTGTTGTTTATCATAGCCCTAACCAGTTACAATCTCATCAATAGCATCCATACCCCAAGTCTGTAAGTCTATATCATTTACTTTTGTTTGCTTTCCACCTCTATAGAACAAGACATCATCCCTAACAAATTCACCACCGTGATGAAAGATACAGTGGAAAACCATTTTTTCCTGCAAAAAATTTCAAGACCAATCAAAGTTTGACACGTGTAAGTGTGGACCCACATACATAACCTACCCACACAGTCAGCAAAGCAATTTCCTTTCTTTGGAATAAAAAACCCTAAACGACAACACCCTAAAAGACAAAAATTTGTGCAAAGATATGATTTTTAAAGCCATTAACAGGACGACAACAGCTACAAACAACCATCTTTGTTTAAATCCATGCAAATATATGCTTTTTAAAGCCTTGAAACAAAGAAGAAGGATAAAGAAGAAAGAAAGAAACTTACCGAAGCGGTTCCACCTTCTTTGTTCATTTTCGCCTCCGCTACAACCCTCTTTCCTCTTTCTTCCATGCTTTCCGTCGTGTTCTTCTTCTTCGCATCGTTCTTTCGATTCTTCTTTTCCATAGATACCTTCTTCTTCTTCGCGTTCTTCATGTTCTTCGAGTTCGTCATCTTCTTCTGGGTTTCGATTTGGATTCGATTATGAGTTAGGGTTTCGTTTCTTGGTGAGAGATTTGGATTCGATTCTGAGTGTGGGTCTAGAAAATGGAAGATGAAAGTGTGTAACGTGTTTTGTTAGGGTTGAAAACGAGAAAAAGAAGTGACTTTCTATTTTCTTTGATTTTTGTTTTTAAAAGATTTTAAAATTTTAATGTTTTTTTAATTATTAAAATGATTTTAATTAAAAAAGAGGAAATAGTGATGTGTTACATAAATACACACGTGTCAGGCGAAAAAAAAACTAAAATAAATACACAGTGGCGTGCCACGTCATGCCATGTCAGCATCAGGAATGTGTCAAATGGGATCAGGGGTGTTTTCGAAAGAATCTTCATATTTCAGGGTCAAAATCTAAACTTTTTTTCACAGGGAAAAAACCGGAACTCGCATAAATTACAGGGAGGGTAAAGACATATTAACCCTATTTTTTTTACTCTTAAATTTTGTATTGAAGTACTGTCGTAAATAATTGCTCTTGTGGTTTTGTTGTTTGGTTTCTTGTATATGTATGCTTTCCTTCATTATCATTTTACTTTTATCTCTTAAAATTTTTTATTAAGAGTTTACCGTTCATTTAGATCACAATACTTAAATGATTTTTATTGGGAGGATGACTCTCATGATTACCGTCCAATTAAAAGATGAGTGAATGATTTTATTTTCATAGAAAACAAACATCTAGATTGGAGAAATTTGTTTTTTCTTTTTGTTTTGGCTTTCCATTTTTATTGTTTTCGGAGTATCTACAATTTAATAGTAATTATTTTAGGGGTAATAATCATTTTCGCCACAATAGTCCTCAATTTATCGAAATTGCAAAATAATAATTGATTGTGCAATTTGTTAGTGAAAATAGTCCCCGATGTTAAAATAGTCTCCAATATTGACATTATGAACGAAACATTTTAACATAATGGACTAATTTTTACTAACATAATGTACAGTCAGAGAGTATTTTGAAACATCAATACATTGAAGAATTATTATGACTATTCATTCTTTACACATACCATAATGATTATTACCCAATTTTTTATTTTTTCACTGTTGTAGAAAAAAACTATATAGTAACTAAAAACTAGATACATTGTTTTTCCGCTTTATTGGTACAATGTTTTTCCTCTTTTATTGATTGATATCCAATTAAAAAATTATTTTTTAGATTTATTGAACAACTTATGTATTTGGTTTATAGTATAGATCAGATACATCAATTATTCAATAAATTTAAAATGCAATTTTTTTTGCTCATAATAGTGACCGAATGAAGTATATGTTGTTCTTTTTTTGTTTGGGAGGCATTATTATATGTAGTTCTTGCTGAAATTATGCAATTCTGTATTATTCAAAAAATAAAAATCGATTAACTCCTCTTTTAAAATTAAAATAAACAAATAAAATTTATCAGCACTAAATTAAAATTTCTATACTTGTCAATCAAAATCAGATATGGCTAAAACCATGGAGATAAAGAAAACTACTATTAAAACTAAATTATTTTATATAATCCTAAAATATCTACAAATATTTTTTCTTTCTAATTTTAAAAGTAACAACTAATAATAACGCGCAAAACAAAGTTAACAATAAGAGTTGCCTATAAAAAGGAATACATACGTGAAAAAAAAAGTTAACAACAATTACTTGTCTTCTCTCTAAAAAAAAACAGAAAAACAAGTATTTTCTTTACTTTGTGCTCTCAACAAGTTCACAAACGTGAAAAGCTGGTAGCTTCTGTTCTTTTTGCTTTTCTTTCTTTTTCTTAATCTTTGCTCTCTTGTTTTTCTCAAGCCCTATTTTCTTTACTTTGTTTTTATTTTTATTTTTTATACCACCATATTTAATTTGCCTCTTTGTCAACTGAGTATGCTATTTGTAAAAAAAAAAAAAAACTGAATATGCTATAAAATTGTTTTTGTTGTTTGTCATTCCTTTAAGGTTGACCGCATTCGTTTCTATTGCTTCTAATTCTTGTTCCTTGTTTTACGTTTTTTTTTTGTTAAACCTTATTTTTATGTTTTGTTGATCGTTAAAAAAAATAAAAAAATAATACAGTCTTAATGTCTGTTATAAAGACTAAGGGTTTTAGACAATACTCCTTAGGGTTTGTTATAAAGAAGTGGTTGAGTTTGGTTCTGTTTTACTTTAAAAAAAATTTGGAAAACAATGTGCATACTCCATTAGGAGAGAAGTGCAGAACAGTGAAAGAATAGATGAGGAACTAATTCTGAATTAGAATCACAAAAAACACATCCGATAAAATGTAACTTAGACACTGAAAATTGTATACTCTCTTCCACTAGACACTTTTATGCCACTCTCTTCACTATTTTGTTCTATTTATTTGCACAGCTCTACCTATACTGTTATTAATTTTATCTCTATATTTGTTTTCAGGGATGGAGGCTCTTGATTCTGTGGATGACCTATGGGGTTTCTTATCTGACATAGGCGAGGATGATTATGAGAAACCTACAAAAGCCTTTCCTTCATTGGACCTGGATGATTCCAACCATTCATTTTCTGTAAGTTTAACCTTTCCAAAATGCTTGCAAGGCCGTGACAAAGTTATTGAGTATGTTGCTTGATTTTTTTTTATCTAGTTTTGACTTGTTGAGGTGTGATCATGAAAGAGATTGGTTTGAATCAATTAGAATTGTGATATATTATATTGTTTTTGTCCAACGTAGAATTTTATCTAGTACTCCCAGATTTTTACTTGTCTTCCTTTTAGCATGAATGAATTGGCAATTTGAGATTTTCAGTGCCTCCGGTGCCAACGACAGATTCTCTCTTTGCATCAAAGTTTTCATTTACTTGTGATCACTGTTTCAAGGTTTCCATGCTGTGGAGCCACATCTCTCTCCGTGTGAATACTAATGTCTTGATCAAAAATTAATGTGTCGGTTCTTATCATGTTCCAGGAGTTTGTAGTAGAGGATCTTGAATGGCTATCCAACAAAGATGCATTTCCAGCTGTTGAAACATTTGTTGACTTTTCCTGTATTCAACCAGATATTTCACAGAATCAAAAGATAGCACCAATTGTTGAGAACAGCAGAAGCAGTAGCAACAGCAATAACAGTTCCAACAGCATTACACTCTTAAGTGGCTGCAATCACATTAAGTTCCCTGTCCGTGCACGGAGCAAGTCTCGTAGTAAGCCTCGCCTTGGCATTTCTGATACCTCGAACCATCAATTCGCGTGGAAACAACCGAGTAACAAAACTTCCAAAGAACAAGTGACGCAGACCTCAACCATTGGGAGGCAATGTTATCATTGTGGAGCTGATAATACTCCGCTATGGCGTGCAGGTCCTAATGGTCCAAAAACACTTTGTAATGCATGTGGGGTCAGGTATAGGTCTGGCCGACTTGTACCTGAATACCGCCCTGCAAAGAGCCCAACTTTTTGCAGCAATGTGCATTCTAATTCCCACAGGAAAGTAGTGGAAATAATTCGTAGTAAGCCTCACCTCGGAATTTCTGACACATTGAACCATCAATTCACGTGGAAACAGCCGAGTAACAAAACATCCAAAGAACAATCGAAGAAAACCTCAACCATTGGGAGGAAATGTTATCATTGTGGAGCTGATAATACTCCGCAATGGCGTGCAGGTCCCGATGGTCCAAAAACACTTTGTAATGCATGTGGGGTTAGGTACAGGGCTGGCAGACTTGTACCTGAATACCGCCCTGCAAATAGCCCAACTTTTTGCAGCGATGTGCATTCTAATTCCCACAGGAAAGTAGTGGAAATAAGGAAGCAGAAGAGAATGAGAATGGGATGAAAGTCATTGATAAAATGAAAAGTGGTAGCTAGTGAAACATTGCCTTTTAGCAGTTAGCTTGCAATAAATTAGGATTTTGATTTTCTTTTTTATTTTGGTCTATTCTAATTGAATTTTTAGTCCTTTTTCGCTGTCGGATGTTTTTGATGGGCAGTGAAAGTTTTGAAGTTAGGGAGGCCTTAAATAATTTCATTGGAAAATTTGGTTTTTGCATTTTATGTTGCTCAGATCACATGTTTCTTGATTGGGGATTAGGAAGAAGATAAGTTGCAAGGAGTGACTTGGCTCATTCATAGAGGCAAGTTCTTATCTTATACTTATCTGAACCTATTCAAGATTGGTAGATAGTGGTGTAATTAATTGTTGAGGAATTTAGGTTCCATTCAAAGATTTGATAGAACATTCATGTTTTTTAAAAGATATTCCTATAAAAAAAAAATGTTAGAACCAAGCTGGTTCAAATTCAAATGCAAAATTGAATCATATTTCTTTCACATGATCTGATGTAGTTGAACAGATTCATCTCTTTGATGCTCATGCTAACCAATGCAATTAGCTTCTTAAAAAAAATTTGAAAGTTTATTATAGTGTGACTCAGGAATAGGTGGAGTGCAAGGTAATCTCAATGCTTTCTTTGGAAGTAATGATGTTGTTTCCATTTACAAAGTAGTAGATTCAAGAATTATTCAATGTTTAGAGTCTGACTTTCAATTGATTGAGTGTTTGATATCCTCAATGCATTCTTAACTTTTACTCTGGACTCAATTGTAAAAAAGAAAAAAATGCAAGAATTTATTGGACTCAAATATAAGAAAATGGCAAATAATATCCACATTTAATATTAGAAATGGAAACTAAAGTTTCTGTGTATAACGGTTTTTAAGAATACAAGTCATGTTAAAATTTGGTTGACGACATGCTTAACAATTTAACCATTGTCTGCTAATGTATGGACTATAGAGTTTTCAGTCCTGTTAGATAACCCCTGCTGAAAGCCGATACGCGCTATTGCGATTTCGCTACAACTGCAATTGCCGTTACTTTGTTGGATATCAGAAGTTATTGTTTTTTATACTTTTTTCCCTAATGATACCAATAAAAATATCATTTGAGCTGCACATGACATTTTTAAAAACAATAAAAATAAAATAATGTTGAGTTGGTGATGAGATGGTGTAACATCGTGAGTATATTCATTTTTTTTAAAACACAACATCTATATGTATCAATATCGTCATATTTATTTTTGAAATGAATTCGGAGTAAATACTTTCCAAACAAAATCATTTATAATTTCCGACAAATTGATAAATAGTAAGAGAATACTCACAACCCAACATTACGGAATAATGATAATATAAAGAGGCACATTAGAGACGACAATGTAAAAGGCCCTCCCAATATACAACCATAGTGAAAATAACGTAATCGCAAAAGAAAGGTTAGGCAAGACGTCATGCACTAACTCAAAGACCTGCCCTACTGCATTCTGCATAAAGAATGACTGCTTACCCAGTCAGCATAGCAGCAAGCTACTACCCAGGAGTAAACATAATATATCCAAAAGACGACTGGAAATACAAGGCACAAGTGAACGGTAGAATTGGACCGGATACCAAGTTTTGAAAACAAAAAAAAGACTATTTCTACTAAAATATTGAGCAAGGTGACAAATTGTCAGCATGAAAGCCTAACAAAGAAGTTTGTTGCACCAAATCCTGAAGATTCCGCCCTGCTCAATTTGCTACTGATCTAACTCAGCAGCAAATGAATCTTTTGCTGAAATAAAAGCCAATTTTTACTCCTTTTCAATCACAACATCATTCCATAATTCTAAATTCTTATAATAGTGACTTATCCACAAATCAGCAAAACTCCATTTGCAGTAATAATATCAATTCGAATATTTGGATCCTTGACACTAGCACCACACACCGTTTCACTTGCACCAAGAATACTATTACAAGTTTTCATTATATTAAGCCTATTCATATAACTCTTCCTAACATTACTGTAGTTATTGCCTACAGTTCAGGTTGCTCTAGATTTTCAACTCTTCAATGTTCTTCTAATATATATATATCTAACTTCCATGAGTTATATAGGGACATTATGTCACGTCACCCCTATGCATGGAAGATGATAATCTGTAAAATTGATAGTCATAATATAAAACCTGCTGTCACAAGTCTCTAAAGATAATTGGCCAATTCATAGGCTCTTAATGCAAACGTAACCTTGGAAATAATTAGAATCTAAGTTTCTCTAAATAGAATGAACACATGTTTGGTAATATAGAAACTTTTCCCTTCAAAAACAATTATAATCATCTGCATAGCATGCTTATATTAAAAAAGAATATGCATAATTCGTTGCACTTTAAGCAATTAATGATTGAAATGTGCATACTATCATGAGATATGTGTGGTAGCTAATTGGAAACTACATGAATCTGTGAAAAAAGTCTTGATTGCAAAGTTTAAGAATTTAAATAGTTGAAGAAGGTTCTACCTATTTCATAAAGAATTTAGTGGTGGCTTGATATGATCCTATATTCAAAACAAGATCATAAGTTCAAATTTTGAAATTGCTTTCTACTTTCAATATACTTATGATCATAGAATATCATACAACAAACCATTTAACTCAATGTATGACAGCATGAGGAGAGAACAAAAACCTCTAACAGACATATAATATAAATTAAAATAATGGCAATTTCTCAAGTTGCAAAATAAATCAACTATTATGTTTGAAATAGTCCATGAAGTCACCCGTAATCAAAATCAGTACAAATTAAATAACATAAACATAAACTAACAAATAGGTTGCAGTTGCTCAAGCTCAAGTGACATCACACCACATCTACAACTTAACAATAAGAACAAGGTGATATTAAACTCTCAACGTAAACTTCAAGAATATTTTGAAAATTTGTAGGCTTGATAGTACCCTTCCTGAAATCGTAAACAAAATAATTAAAATCAAAATTTCCTACACACTTCAGCAGCACTTGATCATCCTCAAAGATATATATTGCCTTGGGATGGGCAGAACAATATCTAGGATCTTTCACGTAAGAAATTGTGAACAGTTTAATCCAAGACTCTGTATTTCCATACTCTTTCATAATCCAAACATCATCACTATAAGTCACGGACAAGCAACCCCTTAGCACACCCAAGGTTGAGAAGCCACTCACATCGACTCCTCCACGATTTGGAAGCAAAACCTTTTGATAAGACTCCTTCCCCAAATCAAAAGCAACAATAAAGCATGAAGTTCTCGGATAAGGTTTAAAGGCCAACCAATTAATTGCGCCGCCAACAAATTTTCCACTCACAAGTTTTCCGGACATGTCATAAGGGACAACACCAAAAGGGAACTTCTTAATGCTTCTCCAAAAATTGGTACCTAAAGTATGAAGTTTTAATTCAATTTTGTTAACCCACCTACCTCTGGACTTATTGTAGTTGAAAACAACAATCACCTTGTAATTATCCGTTAAAGAATCATAGCCGAAGATAAATTCTGTTTGCGGCTTTAAGCAAAATTGCATGTACTTGTGACTAAACTCTTGTGGCTTTTTTAAAAGGGGCAACTCCCTGAATTTTCTAATGGTAGGGTTCCACAATATAACTAAGTCTTTAGAATCCTTTGCAATACAAAGGATGCCATTGCAAGAGCCAATTATGAAGCAATTCGGATCAAACCTAAGATAATCTCCAAAATAGGTGGGTATAATCTCAAACTTTGAGACGTTACTGGTTATGTTGGTGAAAACAGAGTCGAGTGGGTAAGACTTGAGAATGTAGTACTTACATGAGTAATTGCTGTAGCTTAGGCAGAGCGTGTTTGAGGGTGTGGCTGACATGCTAAGTTGCTTCTTAGCGAATTTGAGATCAGTGATTAGAGAATTCCATGCCTTGCAAAGGCATCGGAGTTGAACGAGGAGTTGAACGGGTAGCCTTGGGAGGATTAATTTGTGAAATGATGTCGAAAGGAAGAGTGGGAAGTGATGGCGTGTGAAGTAAATCATCAGAAGAGAGTAAGACTGAGGGGATGTTAGTGTTTCCACCATAGTTGATCGAAAGCTGCTTGTTGGTGACGGTGGTTGAGTCATCCATTGTTGCAGAATAAACGGAGTAGTTTTGATTGCCCTAACTACTATTTGAGTGTGGCTGTAATGACCTCAAATGAAATGAAAGAAATATATAGGTTCAAAATAGGGTTAGGTTTTGCGAGGGAAAAGTGTAAGTCCCACGTATGAAACACACCTCATAAGTGTTTATAGAGTGGGTGTACCTCTAACAGGGGTACATAATTACCTGAAGTAAACACTAGAGAAAAAAATATATTGATATTTTGTCAAAAAAAAGAAAATATTGATATATATTTTATTATTTAGAAATGATAAAAAAATATTAATAGCAAAACTATTTTGGAACGCAATCTAAAATATTTTGAAACACAATCTGAAATACTTTGGTAGGCAATCTAATATATTTTAGTGCATGATCTGGAATATATTTTGATACTCAATAATATATTTATGTACTGAATAATATATTTTTGTATTCAATATAATATAGGGTTAAGAGGTCTTTACCCTCTGTAATATAAGTCATTTTCAGTTTTCCCTCCTGTAAAATATTTTTTTTGATTTACCCCCTGTAAAATATTTTTGTTTTGATTTACCCCCTAATAGGCCAAACAAAAACCAATTTTATTTTTTTTTCAAGAATTTTTCGTTTTTGTTTAGCCTATT
>Ga0315914_1012035_pt1 | contig 10118 bp, 9 predicted proteins | sample MpolenodulesMG_FD_203920 | JGI IMG/M metagenome (GOLD analysis project Ga0315914, IMG submission 203920) | Medicago polymorpha root nodule microbial communities from Los Angeles, California, United States - elongated nodules | ecosystem: Host-associated > Plants > Roots > Nodule | place: USA... | reverse complement strand
TTCTTGTGTAGCTTGTGATGTAAGTTCTTCCATCATGATTCAAGTTCTTCCATCATGATTCTTGAGCTATGAATCTTCATGGAGATATGATGGTGTTGATTCAACTGATGATATACTCATTCTTTCAATGTTGAGTAGTTATAATGCACTTACCAATGTGGGTGGCTTCTAGCTTATCCACTTATGTGATTCCTGTTCTTTTTAACAAAAACTCAAGTGCAAACATCAGTAGATCACCATTCATAAAACTTATCATTTATTCAACGAGGTTTGTTATCATTAAAACATTCATCAAAAAGATTTTTGCTTCAACAATTAGCACATAAGAGTTAGAATTTGTTACATAACTTGTGCTTCAAGCAACCTAACTAGATATTGTATATAAGCTAAACTCTTTACAGTTGTTCATATATCAATAATACAATTTCACATTCTCAATTTCTTATCATCTATTCTTTCTTCTCATTCTCTCTAATCCACAAATTTCATAAAACCAGAAAACCCTATAACATTGCTTGTGTAACAAGCTTCTAAGCTGCGCTATCAAATTGGCATCAAGAGCCTTTTGTTTCGTTCTAAGGGGTAATTAATTAGGATCTTCAATCACGCAAATTCAAGGTAGAAACGCTGAAGGAAGCACCATGAATGGTAGCAGCAGTTTCAACACCCATCTTCCAATTCTTGAAGTACGCAATTGGGAAAGATGGAGTGCAGTGATGAAGAAACTATCTGGAGCACAAGATTTGTTGGAAATAGTGTAGAATGGGGTTGGTGATCTAGCTGCGAATGCCACAAAAGTACAAAGGAATGTGCACAAAGATTTGAAGAAGAAAGATTGCAAGGCTTTGTTCTTGATTCAACAAAGTCTTGATGAAGCAAATTTTGAAAGAATCTCAAAAACAATTAGTTCAAAGGAAGTATGGGATATTCTTTCAAAGTATCATGAAGGTGATGATAAGGTGAAATTGATTAAGCTTTAATCAATGAGAAGGAAGTTTGAATTGATGCAAATGGAGGATGAGCAAAAGATTGCTGAATACATCTCTAAACTCATCAATATTGTGAATCATGGAAGGTTGAGAGAAGTTGATCATGGAAGGAACACAAAGGTGAAACTTGCAGATCCTAGAACCCTAACTGCAGAAGGAATGGGGAAGATTGCTATTGAAGGAAAGAATGGAAAAATAGCAATTATTGAAGATGTTCTTTATGTCCCTGGTATGCAGTGCAATCTACTTAGTGTTGGTCAACTCATTAAGAAAGGATATTCAGTTACTATGAAGGATAATGTATTAAAGTTGTTTGATAAAAATCAAAGGTTAGTGTTGAAAACTCCTCTTGTAAAGAATAGGACATTTCAGACCAACATGAAAGTTGTGGATTTGAACTGTTTATCTGCTATCGTAAAAGATGAAGATAGTTGGCTATGGCATTATAGATTTGGTCATCTCAATTATAGAGGTCTTAATCAATTAGTTGATAAATATATGATTCTGGGAGTACCTAAAATTGAGATGCCTAGCATAGTTTGTAATACTTGCTTGTTAGGCAAGCAACCCAGAAATGCATCTAGTTCAAGTACTGCTAGTAGATCAAAGGAGCTACTCAATGTTGTATATTCAGATGTATGTGGTCCTTTAGAGGTTCCTTCATTAGGGGGTAACAAATACTTCATTAACTTTATTGATGAGTTTAGCAGGAAACTCTGGTTATATCTGATTACGGCCAAAAGTGAAGCATTTGATATGTTTCAGAAGTTTAAAATCTTAGTAGAAAAACAAAGTGGAAAATCTATTAAGGTTTTAAGATTTGATGGTGGTGGTGAGTATACCTCAAAGGTGTTTGAGAAGTTTTGTGAAGATAATGGTATTGTTCATGAAGTAACCGCTCCTTATACTCCACAACATAATGGTTTAGCTGAAAGAAGAAATAAAAGCTTGCTTGACATGACCAGAAGTATGTTCAAGGTGAAGAAGATGCCTAATACATTTTGGGGAGAATCAGTAAAAACTGCAGCTTACATCTTGAACAGATGCCCCACTAAGAAACTGAATCAAATTCCTAAAGAAATTTGGTTAGGATGCAAGCAGTCTGCTAAACACTTAAAGTTTTTGGCTCTTTATGGTACAAGCACATCCCCGATGCAAAGAGAAGAAAGTTAGGGGGGGTAAGGGTGAGCCTATGATTTTGGTTGGATATCATGAAACTGGTGCATACAGGTTATATCATCCTCTAAATCATTCAATAGTGATTAGTAGGGATGTTAAAACCTATGAATGAAACTTGGGATTGGAACAAGAAAGAGAAGAGTTCTAATCATACAATTCCCATAATAATTGAAGAAGATGATCAAGTTGAACAAGTTCAACTTGATACTGAAATTTAAGCTGAAGTACCTATTGATGAGAATCAAGCCACTGGAACTTCAGTCAGGCAAAGATTCCACAAGGTTAGCTGGATATGAAATTACTCCTGATAATCAAGTTAATGAAGAAGGGGAATTTATTCACTTTGCATTATTAGCAGATGCAAAACCAATCAACTATTAAATAACATTGATGAAGAAGTGTGGAAGAATGCTATGATTGAAGAGTTGAATTCAATCAACAGAAATAACACATGGGAATTGACTGAACTACCTGCTAGCAAGAAACCAATTGATGTGAAATAGATGTTCAAGTTGAAACTGAAGCCAAATGGTGAAATAGCCAAACACAAAGCTAGATTAGTGGCTAGGGGATTCATGCAGAAGGGTGGTATGGATTACGTTGAAGTATATGCTCGAGTAGCAAGATTAGAGACCGTGAGACTGATAGTTGCTATAACTTGTGGAAGAAACTGGCTAATGTATCATCTGGATGTAAAATCTTCTTTTTTAAATGGTCCTCTAGATGAAGTAGTGTATGTAACTCAGCCACCAAGTTTCAAGGTAAAAGGGAAGGAGGATATGGTGTATAGATTACACAAAGCACTCTATGGATTGAAGCAAGCACCAAGAGCCTGCAACAAGATAATTGACAGCTTTCTTGTGCAACAAGATTTTGTAAAATGCAAGTTTGAATATGTTGTATATGCGAAGAAAGGAATTGAATGTAGTCAATTACTCATCTGTCTCTATGTTGATGACTTGATAGTGACTGGTAGTGATGTGAATGAGATAGAAGTATTCAAATCTCAGATGATGACTGAGTTTGAAATGACAGATTTAGGAAACTTGACATATTTTCTAGGCATGGAATTCACTTAAATTGCAGAAGGATTGGTAATGCATCAAATCAAGTATGCATCTGATATATTAAAGAGGTTCAATTAGATGAACTACAATCCATCATCATCACCTGCTGAGACAAGTGTGAAACTGGTGATGAATGAAGAAGAAGAACTAGTGGATCCTACATTGTTCAAGCAAATTATGGGATCACTAAGGTATGTATGCAATAGTAGGCCAGATATTGCATATGCAGTTGGTATAATTAGTAGATTCATAAGTGAACAAGAGTATCTCACCTGCTAGCAGCCAAAAGAGTGACGAGATACATCAAAGGAACACTAGAATTTGGCATTCTATTTCCTAAGTGTCTGGATGAAAACTCTATGGAATTAATAGCTTACTCTGATGCAGATTGGTGTGGAGATAAGCAGGATAGAAAGAGTACCTCAGGTTTACCTATTGTTAAACCTCTTATTCCTCTTTTACCGGGTCCAAAAAATAATAAAGGAAATAAAAATGAAATTAGCATAGAATGTAGTTTTGATAATAAGAGAAAGGAAAAATAAACCTTCAATGATTGTTGCCGCTGTGAAAATGCCGAAATAGAAAAAACATATAGGAAGATAAGAATTACCGTGTTTTGTCTGACAATCTTGAGAGATGACATCTACGTCGAATTTGATTAAGCATCTGGCGACATGGATTCAGCGGTGGAGAGACACAACATGAGGGGAGTGCGGTTATCGTAACTTGTGGTGTATGGTGCTAGGATTAGAGATTTAGAGTTTCCATTGCGGTGGTTTTAAGGAAGGATGGTGAAGATGGTGCCGCAAGCCTCAATGGGCATGGTGATGAAAAAGATGGAGAAGTAGAAGAGAAGAAAGGTTGAAACAAAATAGGTTGGGGGATCCTTTCTTGGTTGAGTGTTGGAAAGGTAAGAAAGAAAATTTTGGAAAAGTGAGAAGGTTTGTGTGCAGCCTCTGCTAGGAATTGGAATGTGCATGATCATTAAATGGTTGTTGGAAGAGGCAAAGAGTAATCTTGGAAATATAGCATAATGAATGAATTGCTAACCTTGAGTGATATGAAAGGGTGAAGTTATAGGAGAATTTAATGCGATGAGAAAGGAGGGAAAAATTAGGATAGAATTAGGGTAAATGATAGCTTGACCAGACAAATTTTAGCAATAAAGATGGTTGTTGGAAGAGGCAAAGAGTAATCTTGGAAATATGGCATAATGAATGAATTGCTGACCATGAGTGATATGAAAGGGTGAAGTTATAGGAGAATTTAATGCGATGAGAAAGGAGGGGAAAATTAGGGTAGAATTAGGGTAAATGATAGCTTGACCAGACAAGCTTGACAAGCTTTAGTAATGACTAGACTTTCGACCCGTGTGTCGACTTAATTAAAGATCAATAAATTATATTATATATTTCTATTGATGTTAAATAACTCATTGTCCCGTAAGCATAGCTCAGTTGGTAGGACAATGCATTGTTATATGCAGGGGCCGGGGTTCGAACCCCGAACACCCCACTTATTCACCTTATAAGGTGAATTGTAACCACTAGGGTAGCTGACAAAAAAAAAAAACTCACTCATGAGATGAACGGGTGAGTTATATAATCTTTCATCCGAATTATTTTAAACCACATAATAGGTACACCAGTTCCACACCAACAACTTGAAGGTGCATTAATAATGGTGAGAAAACATCAAAGCAATTTTATTGCGTAGAATTCTTCGAGTTGCTTATAATAAATGAAATACTATATGTGGAGGTGCCACTGTCAACATGTTGCACCATGTAGTGGCCTTAAACTTGTGATATACTTTTTTTATGAACAAACTTGTGTTATACACATAAGGTGTTTGTGAAAGTTACATGCTGTTGTTAACTTTTTTTTGAAGTTTATAAACAAAATCAGTTTTAAGATAGAACAAAAGAAGTCATCCCAAAGAAAATAAACCATAACCAACTATCCTAAAGGACCAAACCACATAAATTGAAAAAATCCAGCATGTCACACATACAAACAGCCAGCCAAAACATAAATTAAAAACTTGTATTCAGAACCAAAGCATTGCTATGTTGTCGCTGCAGTATTGTACCACCAGGAAAATCTATTGTACCAAATTGTAAGCTTCAATGTATTCTTCCTTTTCCTTCCCTTTCTCTCAACCATAGAAAGATATGACTTCAATCTCAATAAATCTCAAACAAACTTGTAGATGCTCCAGTCTTTTTTGTTGCTGATAAATCTGCAATTACTGATAGAGTTTGATGTAGGAAAGAAAGAGTTTTCCATAATATAACATTATGAAGTTGTAGGGCAGTAAGATCAATTTCTTTTAAGGCATAAATGGAGCAAGAAAATTGTATATGATAGAAAAACACATTAAAATGATTGAAAGCAAAACACATTCAAAAATTAAAATGAACTAAATTTGATATTTATTAACTTGGAAAATATCACAGAAAATAATTCAAAACAAAAAAGTCTGAACAGAAGATCCAAAAACCAAATTATGGATATGAACAAAAAGCAGATATAAAAAAACTCAAAATATTAGAGTAACTGCACGTAGTTTGGTTGCTGGTTGAAGAGTCCCTCCGTGATTGCACCACATAACTTAAACCATCCCTATTTGCTCCATCCAAAATTATATCCCTTCTAGTCACATTGGATTCAGTCCAACAATCCACATAGCATAACCACCAGGATCAAAAAGCATAAAATATACTACAAATTTCTTCATATATATTCTAATAGAGATAATTAGCCATGACAGAAAACACTAAAAATAAACAGGAATGCAATGAGGTGCCTTTTATGCGTTTCATGTATATGCATGGAAATATGTCAGTATTGTAGTGGAGAGTATGCCAATGGACTAAATAAATGCAGTTAAGATTGCAAGGTAGTGTATTTTGAAATTCAAAATGCAAAGAATACCAAAAGACTATTTATCACGTACCTCAGGTAATGCCACCGATTTTTCATATTTTCTTTTTTTAAAAAATAATATGTGATTTAGATGTAAGTATTATATACACGGATGGCCCCAACTTGGAAAAACAAGAACTCTCGAATATTATGTTAGTGGATAGTTGTTTTCTGTTCGAGCTTGTCATTACAAAAGGGTTTGATTCTCAACTACCATGTATCAATTATTCCCCTCCCGCTGCACCTCAAGTGCTTAAAAATGATGATGTCTTGTCTGATCTCATGTTGTTTGAGAATCAAATACCACTTTTCATCGTCCACGTTCTTTCTGAAACACTTTTCCCGCATTTTTTTGGAGAAGATTCAAGCAGAGAGACCATATTTAATAATCTTGTCCAGCCTATTTTAGGCTACTCTCATCTTCCTGAGGAGCTTAAAATTAATGCCCCTCACCTTCTGGGTGTTGTTCACTCTTTTGTTAATAATAATAATAATAATGATGATGATGATGAACATGTAGTGGAAATTAGACGCTTTTCTAGAACTTGACATGTAAAACTTAAGCGCTGTGCTACTAGGCTGCAAATTGCAGGGATAAGCATACAACTTGCTCAGGATAAAGGAGTGACAGGTTTTGACTTTGAATTTAAGTTTGAAATGGGGAAACTTGAAATTGCAGCTGTGCATATCACAAAAACAACCAAAGCTAAGTGGCGCAATGTAATTGCTTGGGAGTGTTAGCGGTCAACGCTCGGTGGGATTTAGTCTCACATCGGATAGATAGGATTCTTGAGAAGAGGTTTATAAGAAGGACGCACTCCTCACCGTCAAGTTGGTTTTGTAAGGATGAATTAGACCTCGATATTCGTGACAGGGAGCATCATGAAAACAGCCCAGAAAACCCATCGTCCCGCATGAATGATATTTAGGGGAAAAATACTAGGGGCAAATTCACTTCCGTGGCGTTGTTTTTCAATGAGTTAATATGTTCTGCAGATGATGTGAAAATTTTGAAGGACAAGAAAATCATCGTCGATCATACGAAAATGACTGATGAGGAGTTGCAGGAATTTTTCAGCACAATGTCGTTTGGAGTTGACTGTACCATAGTTGGTCAAGGTTATGATGAAATGGTTGATGAATTGAGTTGGGTGACATTGGTGACATTGGCCATCACAATGTCACAATGCTTGTGTTTCTCTCTCTTTCACAAGCATTGTGACATTGTGATTGGTCAATGTCACTGATGTCACCCAACTCTATGTCACCCAAGTGCTACTCATCATGAGAAGGCACAACCGTCAAGAATGAAGAATGGCTTTTAACATTTATGAACCACAACTACAACTCTGTTGCAACGGTACTCTCTGTTCTCGCAGTTGTGCAGACTGTTTATACAATCCTAGCATATTATTTTCCCAAATAAGTCCTCTCCATTGCTTCAAGAAGGCACATTTTCTTTTTTCTGCTATTTACACTTCTATGTGATTAAGTATTATATGATCCTTTGTTACAATATCTCTTTTGCTTCTGGACCGAAAAATTGTCCAACTCTTTATTATCTTGATCTACTTATATATAGACGCTAATCTCATGTGTGTTGGTTCTGAATTTTTGCGTAATTTTGTTGTATGTTCTAGATTCATATATTTTGAATTTTGGTTCGTTTTCATTTTATACGACCAGCTTTTGATTCTTCTATAACTGTTCTTGCATCAGAGCAGCCAATTTCTCATGTTTTCATGTTTGAGCATGAAACTTCATTAGAACGTTTCAAATCAAAGTCTACTGGTTCACTTTCTTTGATTGCGATGACGATTATTAAACTCAGAACGGTCATTGAGTCAATAAAGATATTGGATCACTAGTTAAATCAGTGTGGGGCACTGGTTGAACACTTGAACCTCATCAACTTACATTTTCAAAGTAAACCTTTTGAGTGAATCTTCTAATTATGTATCAATTAGTTAATTTCATATTTATCAGTTGGTTAGCTATTCTGTTATTTCTGTTAGATGTTGGTTAGTCTGATTTACCAAATTCTCTTGTTCTCATATATAATTTGTAATCTTCTCTTATTCAGTTATGCAAAACCATAAGGTTTATTATTTTCAGATTCATTTCCAATATAATGTACTAATAATGGAACCTTCAATACTGAGAGAAATCTCAATTAGTTGCAAATGTTTGACTCTGAGATAGCTCAGCACACTCATACTTGGTACTGAAAATTCAAGTTTTAAACTTCTAATGCAATGGGCTGTTGGCTTAATCTGATCTTTTAAAGTGATGTGGATCGTAGAGAACAGTTCAAAGTTCTGACGGTAAAAGTTCTGACGGTAAGGCCAAACACAAATAATCCAAACGGCATGCAACACTTTAGGATGCACCTTCCGAGAAAAGCATATCCCACCAAAAGAATGAGCATGTTAAAACATTTACACTAGAAACAAATTTTAGGTCAAGTAATTCGCAACCACTACTAACATAATGTAACTCTAAAGACACTTCTCAACGGCTTGGAATGTTATCCTTTGTAGAAAGTCTATTTCACAATAGCCTTCACAGAAAGAGAGAAACTTTCAATAGAACAATATTTATTCAAGGTAAAATAATGAAAAGGAGACCTTTGGACTTGACTTCAGCAACTGGTAAGCCTCTTTGACAGAGAATTCACAATCATGATTATTTCTCTAAGTTCACCTATCTAACGTGTTTTCCAGCAAATTAATGTTACCAATCAACAAGAACACTATGAAAACAACAGTCTTCCATTGAAACCATAGTCACATAATTCGTGGTGTGGGTTTGGCTACGCGGTACATAACCTTCAAAGAATCGGGTACGTGGGGGGATATACATGGTCGGTGCGCTATTTTGGTTCACGGACGCGCTAATGTATTAATCGGTAAGTTATAAAAAATAATAATTAAATAATCAAAAAATAATTAAAATTTTTAATTTCATAAATAAAATAACCCATGTTTTATTTTCTAAAACAATTGTAACTTATGGGTAAGATTATAATTGTTTTGAAAGGGGGTATGATTAGCAATTGTAACTTCATTATATTTTAAATCAAATAGTCCAAACAAAGGCCCATATACTGTCCAGGCTTCAGAGGCCCAATGAAAAAAAACCTAATTTCAGAAATTAGAAGTCATCTTATTCCTCCTAACAGCAGCGGCTCCTCTTTTTCCGTTGAACAACATACGCCTCCAACTCCGCCCAGTAAACCATTCTTCTCCCCTCTCAACTAGGGATGACAAAAATATATGTACCTAATAAAATCTGTCACGGAGCAGATGTTTCAACTACTTTCAACTTCCCATTACACATGAATATGGATCTAATAGTATTCATGTCGACAGATATCCGTACATGTTATTAAATCAAGTAAATTACATAAATATCCTTGCTTAAATATAATTATATAAATGATCCTTTCTTAAATTTTCTTTTGAAGAAATGAAATGTATGAATATTACTATGTATAAATATTATTATATATGGATATTATATGTTGTGGTAAAAAGGAAGAAAATGAATGAGATGAGCTATTTCAAACAAAAAAAAAAATGAATGTGATGAGTTTTTTCTTGTTGTGACTGACGTGAATGTGATGAATTTTTGTTGTTAAATTCTAAGTAATTATAAAAATAACAAAAATCATTTTTGTTAAAAATATGTAATTCATGAATATCTATATATATCATAAAATTCATGGATTACCCTCTTAGTGGATACTCGCACGGATATGGGATGGAAGCTAATATCATATTTATTCAACGGAGCGGACACAAATATCATATTATCGTACATGGATATCCATTTACATCCAAAATCGAATATTATTGAATGTGTTTGGATATAAAGTAAAACTATGGGGTTCAAAACCAAATCAAACAACTTATAATTTAATCTAATCTTTGGGTCAGATGAATTTTTGTCTCAAA
>Ga0315914_1012034_pt1 | contig 10119 bp, 5 predicted proteins | sample MpolenodulesMG_FD_203920 | JGI IMG/M metagenome (GOLD analysis project Ga0315914, IMG submission 203920) | Medicago polymorpha root nodule microbial communities from Los Angeles, California, United States - elongated nodules | ecosystem: Host-associated > Plants > Roots > Nodule | place: USA... | reverse complement strand
GCACTAATATGGATTTATATCCCTACACACATGACAACCACGTCCCTCTTAAATGAGTGGAAAACTGCTCCTTATATATGGCCATTTTGATTGTGTTGAGCTTCTTTTCTTGATCAAGGAGGTCGTCAGTATGTCTTGTGATTGCTATTAAGTGTTGAATCTGTTGTAGGTTGTTCTCAGCATTTTTGACATGATCTTGCACATTGCATAAAGTTTCTTTATTCCAATCCTTGAGCTTCTCCTTTAAAATCTTTAACTTCTTATTTAAAACATACATTGGACAACCAACAACATTGTTATTCCAACATGAAGCAATAATATTAGCACAATCTAGATGCAGAGCCCACATTTGATGGAATCTAAACTGTGAAGCAAATCTAGTATCTTCCAAATGAATCCATTGTTGATTGCATATGGCCCTGTCTAATCTTTTCTCAGTGAAGCTTCTTCCTTGTATCCCATTGGACCAAGTAAATAAAGCACCTCTAGTTGGTAAATGCATCAAATGATTGGACTCCGACCATTGAAGGAACTCCTCCATAGGAAGTTTAGCTGGTTGACTAGAACCATTATACTCAAGAGCACCAATTATTGAGTTATAGTCACCAATATAGCACCAAGGGAAATTCAATTCATTGTGAACCAAAGTTAAAGCATGCCAAAGCCTTCTCCTGCCAAATTATTGCTACATTCTAATGTTGTTAATTTTGACAAACTCGATAAAACTGACTCACTCTTTTCCTAAAAAATAAATAAAAATGACTCACTAATATATGTGAGTGATGCACCCTTTTGATGTTTTACTATTATTTAATGTTTTAGTATATTAAATTACTAAAATATATAATTTAATGATATCTTTTTTTTAATCATTATAAAATACTTATTTTAGTTCACATAAAAAACTTCTCTCTGGGTGGTCCTTGTAAAGTTTTTTATTTTATTCTTCATTAACTTCTTTTTAGTCCTTATACACATAAACATATTTTTTGTCCAATATATAATATCTTTTAATTTCTTCTATCACATAACAAAGAAAAAATGATATTCTCAAGACTAACACAAAAAATGAGGATTAACCGACGAGCGAGTCTAGCAGAAAATGTTAGTATCCCACAATATGATAAACAAATGTTAGAATTAGAACTTAAAAAGGCGTTCATATTTAATATTCAATAGTGTCTTGAATATGATTAGCTCTAATGCCTATTGAAATTCAAGTAACAAGGAGGATTAAATAAAAATATGGTCGATCTCGAGACTTTTGCTGTATGGGCAAATTAAAAGAATGGTTCCCTCATAACTATATCATTAGAAATGATTTTCCCTATGAGTTATTTGTTTCTAAATCATTAATAATATATTTATAATCAATACTCTCTAAAATATTATTTAGCATAATGAGATTTTTAAGATTTATGATCTAACACCCAAAACAAAGAGATTAGAGAGAGATAAAAAGATTAAATGATGTTAAAGAGACCAAGAGACTATAAGTTTTTTTGAATACTTTTACTTTCAATTATTTCATATGATCGATACTAATTTTTTTATGTGAATGATAGATATTATTTTTTGTTATTTTGTTTGAACATTTTGAATTTTGTTTTACTACGGTGGTGATATTTTAACTTTTGAAAGTTTGACCGAAATTTTAAGGTTTGATCTTATCCCTCAAATTTTCAAATAAAATAGCTTCGATAATCTGAAATTTAATCGGGATGTAAATAAAACATATCAAATATTGTTTAAATTAGAGATTAAGGAAGGATACCACTTATTGATAAATTTTCTTATAATTTAAAATTTAAGTGTAACAAAATTTAATTAAAAAAGGGGTTAAAGGCCAATAATATATCATTAAGTTTAAATTAAAAATAAATAAATTTTAAATATTATATAATTTTTTTTTTGATAAGGCCAAGAGAAAGGTTAGGCATCCGGGCGAATCTAAAGCATCCCAACTAGGTTGGCACCCAACAGAAACTCTCATCCTCTACCGCCTTCCCAATATATAATATTATTAAAAAAGGAAAAAATATGTACAAGAGGGGGGACTAGGCCAAAACCCTCGGGGAACCAAAGTAAAAATAAAGCAAAGGACTAGAAATGACTAAGGAAATCTATAATTGGGAAGCCCATGTCTGTCTCTAGCAAAATCAACCGCAAGCGAGGCCGGCATAGAATGGTACCACGGAGGAAGCCATGTTGTCTGCACAACCATTCCCTTCACGGAAAATATGAGAACAAATGATGAATAGACCATGTTGCGTGCAATTGTGCCAACGATTCCACAACCGCAAAGGAATGAGAGATGAATTCTTGAAGGCTTGCACCGCGCTAGCGGAATCACTCTCCAGCCACACCCTTGGCCATTTGTAGAGGGCTGCAAATTCCATAGCAATCATGAGTCCCGTAAGCTCCGCCTCATAAATCATACACAATTCATTCAACAAAAAATGTATTACATGGGTCTCTTGGAGTCATGTGTATCAATCACCAAGAATATTATAAACTAACTACATGCATAGCACCATCAATCAGGATTATTTATCTCTAATTTTTCATGTATTAAATATGACTTTTGGAGTTATGCATGTCATGTGATAATGAATAATGTAGATGTTATTTTAAATATAAAATGATTGTAAATTCTAAATCTTATTACATTCAAGTGTTATGTATCTATTATACATCAAATAACTTTTTTTAATTAATTCATAAAAAAAATTAGTGTTCCATTATTATTAGTAGCTGAAAGACGACCAGTACTTTCCCCTCTATCCACATATTATTATTAGATTTATTTTTATTTATCTTGTATGTTGTTTTTAAATTTCAATTTGAAAAGAAAATAAAAGGTTGCTATGAAAAAAATTGTAGAAAAAATGTTGAACTATAAGATAGTAAGTTTTCATATTTTCTATATTTTAGGCATAGCTTTAAATTAAAATTAAAAATAGAATAGGATTTTTTGAGTTAAAATAGAGTAGTATTGTTGAGGTAACTTTATCTAGAGAAAGGTCGTCCAAAAGTAGTTAATCGTTAATTAACTTTGGAGATCCATTTATATAATGTATATTATTATTATTAGTAGGGGGAAAAGTGCATCATATTATTATTACTAGCATTCAGACAAACACTTTGTGTCTGTTTGTTCGTTGTTTTTTTGGGTTAATGCGTATAAATTACGAACAACTTTTATATAATCTTTATTAAAATTATTTTGATTTTGATGAAAATCATAGGTATATATATTTTTCACTTTCATATTGTAACAAACCATACATATTTTTTTCAATGACACAAACAATATAGAAAATATGAAATAAATTCTTATATTTTTTAGTGATACCAACAATATAGAAAATAGCATATACGTTTTATCTTTTTGAATGAGACCAACAATATAACATTCATATATTCAAATTTGTTTAAGAGTATAATTAAAATTGAAAAAATCAGTCCAAAACTTTGTCTTCCCTTAGTGTGTGTGTATATATTACTAGCGTTAAGACAAACATTAATGTGTCCGTCTTCACGTTTTTAATAAAAATGAACGATAAAATTGTAAAATATAATTAAGTCAACGGTAAAATTGAAAGAAAAATGTTACACCAAAACACTATATTTTTATATAAAGTCAAAATATGGTTTTTTTTTTTACTCTAGTGTTTAATATTATTTCTATTGAGAAAGAAATAACAGAATTTTCAAGGTCAAAGAATGCTCGATTATGCGAATAGTGGACAAAATAAAGTCTCTTTCCTTTTTGTGGTTGAAGGAGAGTTTTTTCCAATTCTCTTTCAATTATCATGGTTGGTGGCTTAGTCCCCTCGCTATGTTTAATATAACCCTTATTATTATTACTAGTGTGCAGACAGACGTATGTCCGCTTTTTCTACTGCGCTAACATTTGTTTGAATGTGTGATATATATATATATATATATATATATATATATATAATTGATTACGGTTCTTTGTATAAATTGGTTATAAGTTAACTATTTATATATTGATACACCAATAGATGTAAATATATATGTTTACTATATAAGGTTAGCCAATAACTTATCGGTACAAATTATGAACATAAATAATAAATACATAAAAACTTTTGAGAAACTGTTTTTATTCATTTGTTTTGATGAGTTAGAGCTTGTAAAAAACAACATGTATTGATGTTTGTAATGTCACTCACTTTTCATTTGTATACTGGTGGAGATTCGCATCAATCAGTATTTAAAGCGTAATACATCAAACTAATGATGCAGATTCGAAGTGATCAGTATTTGGAGCATCATGCATCAAAGTTATCAGGCAAAAAATATCGTGAGAATTAGATGCAGATTGTAACATCACAAAACCCGATTTTTATTTATTAAATAAAAGAATATATTTATTTAAATAGGTGTTACACATATTTGACAATTCACTCTTTCGTAAATCAAAAATCACAAATAAATGGAATAGTTCATTAACTTCAATTAAAATAATTTAAGCTCTAAACAGCATAGCAAAATAAAATTATAGTTTCCAAGTCAGTTTCAATTAAACATTACAAACGACAAAATACCTCAGCCCTAGTGTTGCAAAATTCGAGCAAATCGTCTACATGCTTTCTTTTCTTTTTCAAAACTACCATAAAGATGGAATAAACTTCTAGCATCACGGTCCCATTACCTTTCAGTTTAAGCTCCTCAGCCTGAGTATATGTACTCCCCACGAGTACAAACACCACCAATACACAACAACAGATAGGGATGAGAATACATTCAATAAACATACATTTGGTACATATAAACAACATTAAATGTTAATAAGTATTATAATCATCATCATCATTCAAGCACATCATTCACATAACTCATCAAATTCAAACATCAATAATTCACATAACATTCATTACTTCATCAACTTCAAACATCAACTTCAAACATCAACTATTCAATAATCATTCACAACATCATCAATATTCAAAACATCATAATGTATATGCGAAGATGCATTTCATTTCTATCACCTATATGCATGTGATACCATTTCTATTCACCAAATTTGTATGTCAGAATTATATTACTGAACATACATATCACCAATCATCACCAAAATTCTAATATTGATACTATGTATGAAGAAAATTACCAATAACATCATTAGAAATTTACATAAAATTTATATAATTACTCACTAATAACGTCACCAAAATTTATATATTTACTCACCAATAGCATCGCCAGAATTTATATGTTTACTCATCAATCTCATCATCATTAATCATATACATATATCTCGTCAATATTCAGCACAAATATACAATATATAACTCATCAGTATTCAACATCTTTACAATATTTAACCCACATATAGCATCACCAAAAACAATATTTAACTCACCACTTATCGACACTACGACACAACAATACTATCACCAATTAATGACACAATTATTATATTTATTCATCTTATTAAAAACAACGTTACAACATATTTCTCCATCTCTTCAATGAAATCCCTATGAGCCTTTAACTCGTCTCACTATTAGTAAACTCATTATCCTAAATCACGACTTCACTATAACTTAATATTTGTATCTCTATTATCGTCACCTATGGCATCAACAATTTCCATAACTACAACCTCATTCTAATCTTAAAGTCTTTATTTCAACATTATCATTACTTATAACGTCATCAACTTCCCCAATAATGACTTCATTATATTTTAAGGTCTCATCCCCCTATTATCGATCATCGCTATTATCATCAATTATTATAAACTACCATCCCTTATTTTCATTTATATACGTCTTACACTTCTTTAGTTGATTCCTATCTTAAACTCATCATCATTACAATATTTAACTAGCCAATTAACGACATCACATCCAATACTATCCTCACCCATTGACAACACATTATCACGTTTTATTTCATCTCCTTAAACACAACATTATAACATGTTACTTCATCTCATCATTAATAACTCTATAACATCATTACCTTGTCTCACCATTAACAAACTCTTTACTCTCAATCAAGACTTTAATATAACTTAGTATATGGTCTCCCTATTAACATCACCTACGATCTCTACATTCTCCATAACAATAACTTCATTTTAACTTAAGATCTTTATCTCACCAACATGAGTACTCTCGTATCACTAATTCTCTTAAACGACCACACCCTATTCTTTGTTCATTTTAATCTTATACTCTTCTATCTAACGATTATCTTAGGCTCGATCTTACTTTAGGGAAATCACATTTAGCTTCTTCAATTACCATAAACCACTACTCCATATATTCACTTATAATCGTCTTATACAACTTTAACTAATTCATATTTTAGACTCGTCATTACTTTAAGGAATCACTTTTAAACTCCTAAACACACTTCCCATGCTTAGGTACATTGTTTCGGGACCCTAACTTACACTTTAGGAACTCATTTAAGGAAGAAAAGTAGGGTTTTCTAAGTCTGGGAAGGGTGCACGACTGTGCTCCCCGGGGCACAATCGTTTTCTCCCAAAACAACACAAAACAAGATGTTAGGCAGAAAGTCGAGCACGGGTCGTGCTCCCTGAGTGCACGATCGTGCGTGGGTTTCAAGTTACATCAATCATAGTTTTTTCTGCGATTTCACTTCGGGGGACTTTTCTGAACTCTGTTTTCGACCCCAAACTCACCAAAATTGTTCCCCAAACATCACCCTAAGGTTACCCTATTATTCAAACATCAATTGTCTCTCAATCTAACCAATCATACGCTCCTCACATGATCAAATTCCCTATTCGATTACTTATTTGATTATCCCTTAATTTTACACTTCTCTTCCATTCTCAACCACACCAATGTGTCTCACCAGAATAATTCATCACCATTACACTCCATAAGTTCTATGATAACAACGCCAATTCATAGAATCATAACAACCTTAAATTTTGAAAATAAGAAGGCAAAATCGTGAGGATTTTGGAAACCTATTCTCCCTTTTTTACTATTAGCTAGGGTTCCTCTCTCTCTCTCTCTCTCTCTCTCTCTCTCTCTCACTCAAACTTGCTATCTACACCCCCTAGTCTGGTTACTATTCTTTACGTAACTACGTAGCCTTGCTGTTTACACCTTCCTATGTCTGAACTACTAAAACGCTACACAACTTTGTTACTTACACTCCTTTTCTGCTCAGTTTTGTTAATGCACCTCTGTTTACACTTTACTTTCTTATTCTTACTAAAAACATTTTATCCTTCCTAAAACTGTTTTCTCCCATTATTTAACCGACTGGTTAACTCTCCTACTTCCTCATAATTCATAACATCTATATTCAAGAATAATTTAATTTAATAATATCGAGCAATTAATACTTTTTTTTGAATGGCAAATATGTATATATATATATATAGATAGATAGATAAACAAGCAATTAATACTAATATTATTTTATAACAATATTAACAGATTAATATAAAAAATCGGGGTGTTACACGTACCATGCAACAAAAAGTTTTTTGATGTATCACATAGCACATGCACTTTTTTTTTTTGTGAGGGAGTGACATTTATACACAGTGTATATAGTAGTTTTGAGGTGTACATGTTATGTTTCTTGAGAGCTTCCTTTTGCAATTGTTTTTTCTTTTCCTCTAAGTTTCTTACTTGTTAGTGGATTTAAGAGCTAAGACTTAACTTATTTTGTTCTTCTCTTTAGCTTATACTTTTTGTTCTTCATAAGCTGACATTATGAATGCGATAACTGCATTTTGTAAAGCACAACAGTTTTCTTGTCACTTTAGTCAGCAAGAAAGCATAGCAATTTAAAAAATTTGAGTGTCAAACATTAAACTTTATGTACTCCATAACATCACAACACTTTGTATTCTCCCTTCTTTCTCAATCTATTCGCTGGCAGATTGGTCTACATAAATAAAATAGAAGTTTTTTTTTTGAAGGAAATAAATAAATAGAAGTTAAGAAATTGTTCTATATAAATGAAATAGAAATTAAGAAAAAGAAAATAATACAGTACATAAGAACTTTGTTGTTCTCTCTTCTCATTGGTCAAAAACAATGGAGAGGAATAAAGGAAGAGAGAGAATAAGAAGATAATGTGAGTATGAGAGAAAAAATTGTAAAAAAGTTGTACAAAAATGGTTGTACAAATATCATTTCTCCTACCAAAAATACAAGGATCGTCCTCGAGAATGAGAAAAAGTTGTATGTTCCCTCTCGAAGAGGAGACACCTAGTTTTGCTTCTAAGGCAGGAATATAAGCTTATGAGAAGAAAGTTGATGATGTCCTAAAAGCTATCTGTCTCATGCTAGCAAACTCTGAGCTTCAGAAGCAAAATGAGAAGAACAAAAAGGCTAATAAATGTATTGGTAAAGGAGATGGATGATGAGTCGGTGAATGAGTTACTAGTTGATGGTTAATTTGAGGATGGTTACAATCTTGAATTAAAGTTTGTGGTGAATTGAAGTTTGAAAGTTGGGGCATAGAGATTGAAAAATGAAAAATCTGAAATTTGTGGTGAATTGAAATTTGATAAGAAACATTTTTTTATCTCAAAGAAAGAAATAGAAATGTGAAACTTTATTGCTTGGTTCCACCGCCTATAAATCCAAAATGCTAAAAAATTAAAATTTGTATGTAATATTTGAAAACTATATTTTTTATGTCCAAAATCGATTTTAAAAATTTAAATCCATTTATGAAATTCAAAATCAGTTATAAAACTGTATATCGATATAACCGGTTTTGTGAAAACAAAATCGTTTATATGGATTGATCATGATATCTGGTTATAACAAGTGGTAATTCTTTCAAAAAAAATAAAAAATAACAAGTGCTTATTGATCGTTTATGTGGACAACTCAACCATGAGTAACCCTACTAGCCTGTAAGTTTTATAGTTGCTAGAGTCATCCCCTCTATCTCAGCCATCCATCTACTTTCTTCTTCCTTATCCAACATAAATGAGTGGTTTTGCCCCCAAATCTAAGTGTGTTTTTACACGTAAGTTCAGTTTAAGTTTTTTTTCTCGTGAGTTTGTCGATTGAGTGCAATGTTTTTTTTTTTTGTTTTTCTTGATGCAGCGCTATTTAGTTTTTGATTTGTTGCGGTATATTGACATATCAATTTCGATCCGTTCCGGATCAAGTTAATGAATTGGGGTTACGCTCGGTCTTGGGGGCGCGCAAGCAACTCGACCAAGCTGGGCGATCAAAATACATGGGCCTCAAAATAAATTTTATAGCCTTATATCTACACTCCACTCAAATAAAAAAAAAACATATGTTCATTCTTTTTCTTTATTCAATAAATGTGTTTGGGTTTCTTCTTCTCACTCAATACATCTCTTTCTCTTAATTTTTTTTTATTTCGTTTTATGTTTAGAAGTTCTTTTGATTATAATTTTTTAACGAAGTTTAGCTGCACAAATTTTGTTATACATTGCTTAATGCTTATTAGTAATTACTTTTTAAAATTTTAGTGTATAACTACTAATTTTGTTAAATGTTGCAAATATATGGTTCTAATATACGTTGAATGTTGAATGTTGAAATTCTTGTTATATGTTGAAGGTTGAAAAATATAATTGCTAATTTTGTTATATGATGGACATTGAATGTTGACAAATTTTGGTTGCTAATATATGTCTTCTAAATTTCAGGTTCTACATTTTTTTTAGTCTTCCTTTATGGCTCTTAGGATTAAAAAGTTTTAAAAAATACATTTTTATTTTACTGGATGCCTATTTTACTATAAGAGACGAGCCTCCTGTTTCATAAGAACGGTCCTAATTGGGGCCATCACATATCTAGAGATATGAGTATTCATGTCACTATAATTTTGTCACATCTGTAAGCAAAATTATTTTTTGTGTTAATGCGTTCAAACTCATCGTTTTATATTACATTTGTTGGGTCACTGAGGGGAGTCAGGGGAACCGCCCACTTCGAGACTAGAACAACCACGTTAGTGTGAGAGACAGTGCACTCTTATCCAAAACCTTAAGGCAATGAGTTTATGGGTCATCTCACTTATAAAGTGTTCAACCTCCACTTTTATATCCAATGTGGGACATATTACTCACACTTACTTGCTTGTATCATC
>Ga0315914_1012033_pt1 | contig 10119 bp, 12 predicted proteins | sample MpolenodulesMG_FD_203920 | JGI IMG/M metagenome (GOLD analysis project Ga0315914, IMG submission 203920) | Medicago polymorpha root nodule microbial communities from Los Angeles, California, United States - elongated nodules | ecosystem: Host-associated > Plants > Roots > Nodule | place: USA... | reverse complement strand
ATGTTTACATATTATTGAATTCGAAATTGTGTGTTTGTTTGGGATAACACTTGGGTGACATTGACCAATCGTAATGTCACAATACTTGTGAAAGAGAGAGAAACACAAACATTGTGACATTGTGATTAGCCAATATCATCAATGTCACCCAACTCTATGTCACTCATGCTACCTGTTTATGCAACAGAACATTAATGAAAAATGAAAATATTGAACCAAAATTCATTCAAGTTAATTCATGTAAACAAAATTCAAAACAAAGTAGATCCTAAGTCTTACTATTACTACCAATTCTTGTCATCCCTAAGGAAGGAAAACACAAAACTAAAAGTTATTTTCACTTGGAAATATACGGCAGAGAAAACTGTACTTGGAAATTAACATGGAAACCCTACTTCAAATTATTGGCTGCTTGGCTTGATCGTAAAAGTTTCCCTTCTATTCTCACGACCTGTTTCTTGACGTGAATAAGGATGAGAATAGGTCAGGCCGACTTATAGGGGCCTACGGCCTAGTCTACGACAGGCCAGAGCCAAACTAGGCTAGACTTTTTTCTTAAATAGAGAAGACCTAGGCTTTTTTTAGAAGCTTATTTACCTTAAAAGGTCAGGCCACAAATCATTCAAAATGCCTCTTAGGCCGGCCTATTTAAGTAAATATGAATAATATTATTTATTATTATATTATATTTTATACTTTGAATTAAAATAAAAATTTGTTAACTTTTTCAGTAATTTAAGCTTATTGGTATACATTAATTTTTTGCATATTTAAATGTATTATTATAAACTAGAATTGAAATATGATACAATATATAGTCAAATTCCCTAAAAACTCATCTTGATTATCAAAAGAGAGTTTAATCTAATTGATATATTAGTTCGCTAGGCTATTTAAACTTAGATCACATTGCTCATTTAAAGATGTTCATATAAAATAGGCTTTTAAATATGCCAGCAGGCCATATCAGACTTTCAGAAGGTCAGACTAAGGCCTAAAAAGTAAGTCTATGATAGGTTGCAGACCAGGCTTAAGCCTTCAAAATATTTGGCAGGCCAGGCTCAGGTTTTGCAAAGCCTAGCTCGCCTAGCCTATTCCCACCTCTAGACGTGAATATGAACAAATTAACTATATATTATATCTTATTTTAGTCGTATATTATAGATTTATAGTCTTCTATTATAGTCTTATATTATATCTTCTTTTTTTTCCTATATTAAACTCATGAAAAATATAAAATAGTCCTATATTATAGTTTGCTTTAATTTCATGCTAATTTCTCCCACTTAACGCGATGCATCTCAAGACCAATCTTTAACAACCCTTGGTCTGGCTTGGTCATGCTAATGTCTTCAGTGAGAGAAACAACTTTAAAAGACAACTACTCCACGACATTGACGTTGTACGGCTATTTGTACTATGGGAAGTTAGTTAATTATAATTAGTTAGTTGTTACCACCCCTACATTTGGACTAGCTTATTTTACTATGATAATCGATGTAGCAGTATAAATAATTGATTTGATGTACATTGATTACAACTCAAGGGAAACCATTTCTTATACTATCTCATTCTCTACTGTATAGTTCTTGATCACGAGTTTTCTCTATAATATAGTCCTACCTACATTCCAAGTTCTCAAATTCCCATCATTATCTTAAATCATGCCTACCATCCCTACAAACCTCATTGATTTTTTGGTTAACCAAGCCAATGGTGTAAAAGGTCTTGCTGATCTAAATCTCCCTAATGTTCCTCACCAATATATCCAACCTGTCAAAGCTAGATTAGACAAATGCAATATTATTCCCCAAGACTCGGAGCAATCAATACCCATCATTGATTTCACAAACTGGGAAGACATACAAGTCCAAGATTCCATTTTTAGTGCTGCAACTAAATGGGGTTTCTTCCAAATTGTGAACCATGGGATACCCATTCATGTCATTGATGATCTGAAAGCTTCTGTCCACAAGTTCTTTGAATTACCAGTTGAGGAGAAGAAATCTTTGAAAGAGAATTCACCACCTGATGTTGTGAGGTTGGCCACTAGTTTTAGCCCTCATGCTGAGTCAGTATTGGAGTGGAAGGATCACTTGCATCTTGTGTATACTTCAGAGGAGAAAATTCATGCATATTGGCCTCCTGTATGCAAGTAAGAAATATACTTATCTATGATTTGCTTTGTGTATCTCCCGAATTTGTAATTTATTTGAAGTGATATGTTTTCACGAAATTTAACTATTTAAGTTGTAAATTCAACAAACATTGATATCAGTCTTCATTGACTATCATTTTTGCAGGGATCAAGCACTCGAATATATGAAATATGCTGAAGCTTTTATTAAAAAATTGCTAAAAGTGCTTCTTAAGAAACTGAATGTGAAGGAGTTAGGCAAAGAAAGAGAACACGCCTTAATGGATACGATGTCATTAGGCTTTGTTTACTACCCAGCTTGTCCTGAACCTGAACTAGTATCAGGAGTAAGTCCTCATTCTGATATAACATCAATCACTGTCCTTCTACAGGATGATATTGGTGGACTTTATGTAAGAGACAAAGATAGTGATGGTTGGATCAATGTTCCTCCTGTTAATGGAGCATTGGTGGTCAACATTGGGGATGTGCTCCAGATAATGAGCAATGAATGTTACAAAAGTATAGAACATAGAGTGGTTGCTAATAGAAACAAGACTAGGATCTCCATGCCAATCTTTGTCAACCCAGCACCTGATGCCATCATTGGGCCTCTGTCAAAAATGTTGAAGAATGGAGGTGAACCACTATACAAACAAGTTGTGTACTCTGACTATTTCAACCATTTCTTCAGCAAAGCTCATGATGGGAAGAAAACTATTGAATTTGCAAAGATATGATTTGCATCCATCATGGATATTGATTGAAATGGACACAAGTTCCACTAAACTTGTGGACTTGCATAATTTAGTGGAACCAAATTTAAATTTCAACCGATATGAGGACCATGAAGAGAGGTGTGTGTTGATAGGACTACTTTGTGTGCTTGAATCAAGATACTTTTGTTTTGGGTTACTGTGTCTTGAATCTAAGTAATTTTTATCTATTTGCATTCTTATTGAAGCAGAAAGTGCAACTACTTGTACTTGATTATATAGAAACAATTAGTTACATCATGTAATAGCTTTAATAAAACATGTTTTGACTAACATGCTTTATTATTATTTTCTTAATAAAAAGTTGACAACAATTACTATGATGAAAGGAAATTATGCAAACCCCTTTAGGTTAATATGGTGTTACGAAGGAGTTTATGTAGCCCTGTCGAGTTTATCAACTTCATGATTTATTACACCCAACTCTATTGTTGAGGAGCTAGAGCTATCACAACATCCTGTTATACTTGGGCTGACATTTCACTAAATTATTATTACCTTTTGTTCCTTTTATGATAAGTGACTTTAGGGATCCAAACAAGTTATTTACAAAAATCAGCTATAAAATTAAACAATAATAATCAACTACTACCTTAGTCTCTAATAATCAAACTTTTTTCTATTTTATATTTTTCACAGAAGTTTAGGCTTCAAGAGAATAATGTTTTCACACAACTAAAGACACTGGAATTAGGGATAAGTAGTGGTGTAAATCCAAAAAAAACGAAGTAAACAAACGTCAATTATGTTCTAAGTGGCAAAGAACTAACATTTCCATAAATAAAGAATTTGTATTCGAGTTTTGTGACTAAAGAAACTGGGTACTAAGATAGTTTTACTTCTTCATATGAATCTACATGACCCAACTTTGATAGGTCAGTATCCATGGTGACTTTGGACACTAACCGTCTAGATCCTAAACATCGAAGCAAAATTTCCCATGATTAAATTATAAAGACTGTATAAAAGTGTTGACGTGCTTGCATATTACTGAGATCGGAATACTGTGCGTACCCTGTTTGTGCTGCGGCATATTAATGAAAAATGAAAATATTGAACCAAAATTCATCGAAGTTAATCCATGTAAACAAAATTCAAAACAAAGTAGACCCTAAATCTTACTATTACTACCAATTCTCGTCATTCCTAAGGAAGGAAAACATAAAACTAAAAGTTCTTTTCATGTGGAAATATACTGTAGAGAAAACTGTAAGGTTGTCGTTCCTGGAGGCTTCTTCACTTAGTTCACAGCAACCTCAGCTGAAAGGAAATTTGAATGAAGTACATCCTGACCAGAAACTTTAGCTTTAGAGTTCTTCAGCACTTGGAAAGCTTCTTCCACCTTGGCAGAAAGAGACTCTGGTGATTCAATGAGAACCAGCAATTCAGCATTGTCCATCTCCAAAAGCATCCCAGTAATCTTTGCTGCTAGGTTAGGCTGCTCAAGATAGCATAATAAATATACTTTTAAGAATTCAAAAGCCCAATTTTATATACCCAAAAAAAGAGAATAGTGCAAAGTTATACCTTGATTTTCTGGACAAGCATGTATAGATGCTCGCCAAGTATCTCCTTCTGCTGCTCTGGAGTAGCATTAGCAAGCATGCTATGCAGCACTTCTGGTCCCAGAGATCCTCCAGTAGATGATAAACCAGATCCTTTTTCCATCTCACGGTGGCGCCCACTAGGTACATACTTAGCTTGCCCAGTTCTCTGCAAATGATGCAAACTTGAGAAAACAGAACAGAAATATGTATGAAATAAATGTATAGAAAGGGATTAAAGCACAAGTTTCAAAATAAAATACAAACATCTTCACTATTTTATATCAAAGACTAAACAAAATTTGCTAGTCCTAAGTTCAAGCACAGTTTCAAATTATTTTTAAGGCATGTGTTGTTCAGAAAAACAAGTAGCACTGGCATCTCTGTGACACCTGATAGTTGTGTAGAGAATGTGCAATGCATAAGCATTTACATGCTCTATAAGTGAAAAGGGGGGCTCGAGAAAGAAAGAAAGAAAGAAAAAACCTGCTGAGTACTTGACTCTCTTGAAGAGATCGCTGACTGAGAAGCCTGCTGGGCTTGTGGCATATATGTACCAGAGTGAGTATTTCCCTGTGATACTGCATGGCCATTCATCCTGCCCCTATTTTGCCTATGCTGCCTAGTATTATTGTTAGAAACCTGTGAATAAAAGGAATTAATACCAATGACTCGTTAAACTCCTATTGAAACAGTAGCAGTTTCTCCAAATAAAATGAATGTCGCTATTAAGTTCTTTCGTCGTAAGTGTTTTTTCTCTTTTTCCTGAAGTTACTTTTTTGAAATTTCTCAAAATCCTTATAAAAATTCGTGGAAGAGTGAATGAAAGACTTATTGGGTTCCTAACAAAATTGTTACTTACAACAGGCGTAGGTGACTGTTGGAATGATCTGGCAGGAGGTGCAGAGCCATTAGCCCTCCATCCAGGCCTCAATGCCATAGGCTGATACACGAGCCCAGCACGAGGAGGCGCGTGTGAAACAACACCAGTAGCTGTGTAGTAGAAAGGAGGATATCCACCAGGGACAATGGCAGTTGAAGGCCCCGCGAGTCCTGCAATTTGCTGGGCATATTGGAGCTGCAACTGTGCCTGTCTGTCCTCTTTTCGCTGAGCAAGAGCAACATATAGTGGTTTACCATGGAACATGAATCCTGCAGATAAAATGGTGTTAAATGTAAATATCATTTGCATAAAAGTATTATAAATCTTGAAGAGGAAGATATGCAGATTTGCAAGATCTTCGGTTCCAAAAGAGTATACAAAAAGTAATATAAGATTAATATTTTATCGAGTATCCTTTATTTGCATTAACATGCAATGCAAGGTTGATTGTATCTCATATCATAAACCTGGAAAAAGCTCCTCTAAAATGATCTTGTTAAAAGATGCAGATAAATATATATTCACCCTTCAATATAAGCGAGTTAAGATCACAATGTGATTTAGATTGAATCAAGAGTTTATGCATACTTGTGAAATGTACAAATTCTTTTTAGGAGTCTTACCCCATAAACCAAATTGATAGTCGTGACATTCTCTTGGATTCATTTAAAGAATAATTCAATTTTCAAAATCAACCCAAGAACACATTTAAGTCTATACAAAAGAACCTTCAACAATAACCACCGCCAAAAAACATACACACACATTCATGCACACGTATAGAAAAATGAAACAAAGAATCACAAATAAAACCCTTGAAAAGGACTAGGCTGGAACTCATGCAATTATGGAATGGAACCCTAGTAATGGTAAAGGATAAGACGGAGAGTTATACTAATCTTTCGTGGTAATTATAAAATCCAATAAAATAAAATGAATAGATAGAAAGAACTATAAGGGTGGACACTTGTTAATATTCACTTGATTGATAGATTCATGATGAACAATCTCACAAATTGTTACCCAATAAAAATATATCATGCAATTCTTACATTCTTTTATTGGAACTAACATCATCCATTTTTTTTTCCTATTTCATATCCCCACCAGACAACTTAACTACTCTGAAGCATGTATCGGGTAGAAACACGTCGCATCAACAACTTAACTCACTTACCATGAAAAGAGTTCACAGCTTTATTAGCCTCCTCAGGAGTGGAGAAGCACACAAAACCAAATCCTTTGCTTATCCCTTTGTCATCTCGCATAATCTTTGCAGAAGTTATAGTGCCACATACACTAAAGTGATCTCTCAGTCCTTCATCACTAACATTGTCATCAATATTCTTCACATAAATGTTTGACCCCTGGAAGTTAAAGGATGACCCCATAAGACAACTGCAGAGAAATTGGCTGGTTAAATATTGGAGAGTGGTAAATAAATTACCTTATATTTCAAGACTTGTTCCTTTCGTTTCTCTTCGAATTGCTGGTGCAAGATCTGCTCACGCTCAGCCTTCTTCTGTGCCCTGGCTACATACAGAATCTTTGAACCTGTTGATATAAATCAAAACCAGATAATATACAGGATCAACATCAACAAATTTCAACTCTGCCAGCCAAAAACCTACACAATAATAGAATAAATAACTACCTAGTTGCAATCCATTCATTGTTTCCATTGCTCTTTTAGCATCTTCTGGGCTATTGAAGTTCACGAAGCCAAAACCCTTTGACATACCATTGCTGTCCTTTGCAATAGCCAAACTAATGATTTTCCCAAAAGACGAAAACTTTTCATACAGAAATGTTTCTGTAATATCTAAGTCCAAATTCTTCATGTACAAGTTTGTATATCTAGTATCCGGGCCAGATGATACGCGGTCACTTTTCTTGACAAACTTTCCAACATATCTGGGACAAGAATTAAAATCAATCTCATGAAATAATAGAATTCAGCTAATCTACATAAATTAAAGCAAAAACATATACGGACCACAAAAAAGTCACCAAAAACAATGCATAATTTGACTTACATTTGCTTATCACCAACAAGATATCCATTCAACTTGTCAATAGCAGCATTTGCAGATTCCTCTGTTTCAAATTGAACAAAGCCATATCCTTTACTCTTCCCATCCTCAGACATTACAACTTTACTTGACAAAATATTCCCAAACTTGTTGAAAATATCCTCTAATCCAGAATTATCTATTGATTCAGCTAAATTCTGTGAAAACAGCAAAAAGAATCCCATTTCAGAAACAATAACCTAAACCAAACACTAGTAATATAAAATTAACAAAGCATAGAGATACCTTAACAAACACGTTCCCTATACAACTTTTCCTTGCATCAGGATCACGTCGCGACCACATCACCCTAATAGCTTTTCCATTCAATGTAGAATGATTCTTGACCTCAATAGCACGAATTGCTTCATAATCAAAGAAATTAAAATTAAAATTAACACAGTCAGATCTTGATGATCATAACAGAAAATGATAAAATCGAATCCAAAATTTTCATGATCTGATGATTCAAAGAAAATAAAGAATAGAAAAGGAAAGAGGAAGAATGGAAGAAAGTGATGTTACCGTCGTGAGGGGAGAGGAAGTTGACGTAGCCATAACAGAGAGATTTACCAGAGGAAGAGTCTCTGCAAATGCGAACAGAAGAAAGAGTTTTGAAATCGGAGAAAGCATCGTGAAGATGAGAGTCGGAGAGGTCGGGATGGAGATCGCCGACGTAAAGAGAAGCAGGAGTGGCGGAGGGAGGAACCGCCATTGATTGATGGAGAAAGAGAGAAAGAGAGTGAAAGTTTCTAAAGAAAGAAAGAAAGAATGTGTGTGAATATGAATGAGAGGATGGTGGTGATGTGTGTGAGTGAGTGAGTGTAGGAGAGACTCGGCATGCATGGCCGTTCAGGTAGTACTACTATCCAAATTACATTTATTCTCACGCGCTATCTACTTACGTGCTTTTCACTTATGTTTTTTTTTCATGTGAAATACATTTCGTATGGAAAATGCTTTTTCTTCAATTTTTATTGAGATTAATTCATTGAGATTTATGGAACTCAAATGGGCGGTAAACTCTTTCTAAGAGTTTTAACACCGCTGCATGTCTAATAATGAATTTGAACCCAAAAGTTTAATTAAATTAAAAGAGACTCACGTCATCTCATTTAAGCATTCTTGAGTTATAATAATGTAATTTAAATAGCACCTTATAACTTTTTTCAAAGATCTTGTCAAAAAAATTCAAAGATATTTCTTGGTGTCACTGGAAAACAAGTTTTTGTCCGAAGTTGATCTTATTCAATTGGCATGTAATTAATATTGGTACGCAATTATTCAAATTGTAGTTTTATCTTATTAACAATAACAATGTAAACACATTGACAAATAGGGCAATTGAAGCATTTGGTGCAAACGAAATGGGCAACTTTTTTATGGTAATGTATTCTAGCATGCTTTTGCAACCCTACTCTACTCACTATTGGGGCGCAATATTACCCATCTAAGGTACTATAGTTATTTTTACATTCACATTTAAGGCAGTATAGTTATTAATGATGAAGATAACGTTGCCAATTTAAGGCACTATATTCCAAATGTTGTCCAAATTTAGACACAAAGTTGGTGAATGGTTAAAAGGATGAGATTGAGATAGTAGCGCGTGGGTATATGAAATTAGTGACCAAAATAAATGAAAAAATGACGGAGGGAGGAAAAAACGGGAATAAGAGCGTTGCGGAATGGAAAGGAGACTGTTTCAAACAAATAGTACGAGAAAACGCCACACACACACCTTGTTTTTCTGCGTCTGCTAAAAACAAAAAGAAATCCTCAATCATCTTTGGTGGCTATCACAATCTAAACTTTTTTTCTCCTTAAAAAAATAAAAGTAATATAGATATGAATAACTTTTTTTAAAAGAAAACCATAATTGTTGATTATTCAAATTGATAAAAATTACATCCATCAAGAATAATACAAATCTCAAAGTTGATAAATTAAAGAAAGAGGATTTTGTAAACAAACTTGCAACACTCAGTTTATAAATAAAAACGACGTCAAAAATGCTTACAAATCTAACAAAATAAAGTGTACGAAGCACTCATGTCTCTGAATATGTAACGTTGATGAGACTAAAGTCATTCTTGTATTTGTAATGAATACCATATAAAGAAAATTTATCAATTTGAACACAACAAACACCGCGGTAAGAAAAAAACTCAAATAAAATTGCACTTGGGTCAGTTTGATGGTGTTGACGTAAAACATTGGAGTATGTTCCTCATCAAAGTTTCATGTTTGATTCTTTCCGGTGTCAATTTGGGTGGTTTAGTTTAGTTTCTTAAAAACAAGATTGTGAACATAACAACATTGTCGCACTTAAGGGACGAAACCACGGAGAAAACCAAGAAAAACTAAAAACTTTATGAAAACCACTAATTTAGATAGAAGGAGAAGAAGAAAAAAATTGAGATGAGTGATTTTGGAGAAAAAAAAATTGCCCCAAAACACCCGTCACTTGAAAGGATTAGGGATGAACGATTAGAGAGATGTGGTGGCTGCTAGGTCTAATGATTAGTTATAAATATCATAAATATTACTCTTAAGAGGTTTTGTTTTAAAATAAAAAAATAGGCAAATTCTATGGTACACTCAAAATTTTGAGTGTACCGGTACACCACATCATCAAATTAATATTAAAACGAGTTGTTTTTTTGAAGAAAAATAATTGTTTTCTATCATAAACAATTACAATAAT
>Ga0315914_1012029_pt1 | contig 10126 bp, 5 predicted proteins | sample MpolenodulesMG_FD_203920 | JGI IMG/M metagenome (GOLD analysis project Ga0315914, IMG submission 203920) | Medicago polymorpha root nodule microbial communities from Los Angeles, California, United States - elongated nodules | ecosystem: Host-associated > Plants > Roots > Nodule | place: USA... | reverse complement strand
GTATATAGTTTGTGCAGCGGGTGAATGCAGTTTGTGAACCTTAAATATACAACAAGCATTGCAGAAAGTAGATATCTTTGTCTTTATTGCTAGTGAAAATATTACAAGTTTGAGAGTATGATTATTAGGATGCGCTACTCTTAAATACCACAGATGCTGAGAATTAGATGGAAATTGATTATTATAGAGAAATGGTATTAACAATGTAAACAAAAAGATTAAGAGAGGATTTGGAGGATGAGCACTTATCATAATCCAATGATAGACTTGGAAAAGTATAAATACCATCTGGACCAACATTGGCACGAAGAAGAACCTCACTAGTGTCTTGAGATTTAACAAGATAATATATAGTCAGAATGGAATTAAAGAAATATTGAATTATCTTTGGCAAAGTGACTCACACTAGTAAGATTTTTGGTTATATTTGGTACATGAAGTAATTTATTTAGGTTAAGTGTTATGTGTGGCTTAAAGGGTTGTGTGAAAACACTTGAGCCATAAGAATGTATAGGCAAACCTTGACTATTTCCTATGAAGATCTGTTTCAAGACCTTCAAAAGTGGATAGCTCCTATATATTTCTAGCATCATCAGTCACATGAAAAGAGGCAGTTGAGTCAGGAAACCAAGCAGTAGAGCCACTGGTAGAGAGGGCATTGGTTAGCATGGCACTAGGTTAAGAAAATTGAACAGATGGAAGTCTTTGTGGTGCAAGAAGACGAGGCCAATTGTTGAAAGAGCCATAACCAACAAAATTTTGACCATATCAAATTTAATAAGCACCATATTTGACCATGCCAGATGAGATAGGTGCTTCAAACTGCAGAATAAACTTGTTCCATTGCATAAAGGCTAAATGTCCAAACTTAAAACAAATTTTACACTTCACATTGGAGAATTTTCCTTCTCCACCTTTGCCAGATCTACCTCCTCTTCCACGATTAGAGCTAAAATCAGGGTTGAAATTGCATAAATCTGAGTCAGCTGTAACATTGACAGAAGCCTGAGTGCCTGAAGATTCAAAGGTAGATTAAGATTGAGATGCAGAGCATTGAGTTAGATCAAGGAAGCCTCATGTTGAAGAACCCTTTTTTAGAACTTATCAAGTCGTGTCTCAACTTCAAGAAAAGAGTTGGGTGGAATGAAATTAATTGGAATCACTTTGGTAACGCCCAGAGAAGGCGTAGGGACACGAGTCTCCGACGGGGAAATGGTGGCGGAGTATGCTGAGACGACTTGGATTAAGAGGCTAATTTGATACCATGTAAAATCTCAAAGAATTCATAGAATATTTTGTAGCTAACTTTGGATATGATATTCTGTTTTCATTTATTGATTAGAAACCGTTACAATCAGCTTTATATAGGAAGCTAAAGGTTACTAGCATGTTAACTTCACACAAAACTAACTTGTGTTAGTCACTTGACGCATGTACAAAGATGTTCAGTGATAGTTGTTCATAGTTGTAATACCCTAATCTATCTATTACAAAGGTGAACTAACTGCTACTCTTATACCTAGTGATGTCTTCAATATCATAAACATCATACATGAAGTCACCATATCCTTTTAAATGACATACTCACAAAAGAGACTATTGAAATTTCATCGAAAATATATAACTTACCTTATTTAACCACTTTTAAAAAATGCCTCAAAATGAAAAATGTTTCAGGAAATGTTATTAGGATAAAAAAAAAAATCCTATCCATCATTGTGTTAACTTTAAGGTCTTTTGAATACAAAAGTCATTAAAGAAAAAATATTTTCTTTAAACAAGCTATTTAAAGAAAAATGCTATATTTCGTCATCCTCATTAAAGTTGTCTGAAAATCTTTCAACATATCCTCTTGTTATGTTTTACGGCATTTTGAGAAGTCTTCAAACAAAAAATGTTATGAAAAATGTTTCATTAAACTTGTTTTTTTAAGAATTATTTTTTTTGTCAATTTATTAATATTTTTAAAATAAAACTCACACCAAACGAATTAATTAAATATATGTTTTTGGCCTAAATTTATATAAAAAAAAAAAAATCTTACCCTAAATTTAACCTAACCTTATGTTAGCCTCTTATAAAAGCGATTGCTATCACCATTTTGACAAAAGTGGAGTGGAACAGCGCCGCTGAAGGATTGGACTATTTTGCTTCAAGACTGACATTTACATAGAATTGTAAAGGAGGTATTTCTCTATCCATCCATCCATCACTGATTCATAATAAAGTTTTCTCAACGTATATTCCTTTATTATTGAATTGATTGTTATGATGTGTAATTTAGGGTACGACGATTCTGAACAATTTCAATCAACTCAAGTGGGTCGTGTTTTTATGATGTGCAATTTATTGAATTGATTGTTATAATATATGCGACTAATCTCAAGTGGTTCATGTTTTTATGTCGATGATTTCATCTAATTTTTATTGGATTATTTTCACCTATTTAATCTTGTGTTATTTCCCCAGTAGATCTATGAGTGTCAAAACAATAATTTATTCATGGACTATCATCAGAGGCATAATTGGAAGGAAGTCGTCAATGTTATCTTATATTTCAACTCATTCTAGGATGGGCTTAGATCTATTGTTCTTTTGCATAAGCTCCAATGTAATCTTCAACGAGTGTGATTTCTTTGATTAAATATGGGTAGATCTGTAGCATCAAAGGTGACTAATCGTTTTAAAAGGTAATAAATGCATAAATAATATATATTAACCCTGATATATTCTACAACTATAAATTTGAATTGATACCTTTTATTTTGATATATGAATACTATGCAATTTTTATTTGAATTTGTATGTTATTCCATCCTCTTGATATCGTCCAGGCAGTGTTGGTAATGGTAATGGTTTATTTCTTTCTTAGATACTCGATGTATATTATATTGTATTAAACTTAATCTATATTTATAATTATAACATTGAGAAAAAAATTATAAGAAAAAATTATAAGAATATTTAACATGGTATATTGCATAGAGAAGGATTTAACATTGACAAAACAAAGTTCTCTACTATGCTACGATTTAATAGTATAGGCAATTGTCCCCACTTATAAATATATTGTCAGGTCATCTCCTATTTGATGTGAGACTCTTAACAAATATACTATAGTAAATTGGGGTGGCGAGGCCCCCTAACTCCCTACCATCATGCACCTTTATTTCATAACTATGCTATCTGGTTTCCTTCCTGTGATAATCTATATGTTTCTTATTACTGTATAAAAATCCTCATACATGAGCATGTTCAAGTCTCATATTCAATTACTTTTTATCTTATATTTATTAGGAAGACTATGTGGATGGTGAGCGAATCAGTAGACTTGATTGTATGCACATATATCACCTTGACTGAATCAAACAAATGATTGGCACTAAAGAATGTTGGTCCAAGCAGAATGCTCTAGATATTGTTGGTAAAGATGAGGATGGAATTGATGAAAAATATTAATGTTGCCTACAAACTTTCTTGTGTTTTATCCTCCCGAAATTTTAAATGTAAGTAGGTTCTTATTCATAATTCCTATTTAAAATTTATCATATTATACTTGTGTGGTTGTATTTAAATTCGCCTTGTATAAAAGAGACATGGTATCCGAATGTTGAAGATCAATGATATTAGTAAATATTTCTCCACAGTTATTTTTCAACGCAAACTATTTTTCAATAATAATTTATTCTATATGTTTACGTTTCACAATGTATCTCTGGCGGACACAAAAGACAAAGGTGACTAAAAGTTATAAATTCATCTTCGTTCCATGAATCACAGCAAAATTAAGTGCTATTTGGCATAACACCCAAATCTCCCAAATCTTGTCATGTTATTAGGGTTTGTGCTGAGGGAGGGCAAAGGCTTTTCGTTTATGACTACATGCCTTTGGGATCTTTGGAGAATCATTTGCATGGTATGCTATATTGTTATCCTATATTCTCATTTTGCTTTGTATAATGTGGAGTGCATGTTTGGATGGAGGTGAATTTAGTGAAACCAATGTAGCACTTTGATTTTGTTAATGTTCTAAAATGTAACTTTTACTAAGATCATAATGGCATACCATGATTCTGCCAATTAAACTCAGGGTCAATCCAAACATGCAAAGAATAAATTGGTATAAGTGTTCTTTGTTTTTGTTGCTTATGTTTTTTGTTTTCTTCGTTCTGTTAGATCTTCCTTCGGGGAAAAAACCACCGGATTGGAATACAAGAATGAGAATAGTTGTTGGTGTAGCTAAAGGTTTGGAGTATTTGCATGATAAAATCAAACCTCCTGTCATATACTGTGACCTCAAATGCTCCAACATTTTTTTAGGCTACGATTATCATCCCAAGTTATTTGATTTTGGCTTGGCAAAAGTAGGTCTGATTGGTGATAAGACTCATGTTTCAACAAGAGTTATGGGAACATATGGCTACTGTGCTCCAGAGTATGGAATGACAGGTCAATTAACATTCAAGTCTGACATTTATAGCTTTGAATTTGCTCTTTTGGAGCTCATCACAGGCAGAAAGGCATTCGACGATAGTAACCCTTTAACAGGTTAGTTGCCACTGGCACTCAATTGTTGATGAAATTATGGATTATATTGCTTGCCTTGAAATTGAGCTTGAATGAAAAGTTGTAGCCTGTAGGTGTATTGAATTGACGCAGATGACCACCATGATTAACCATTTGACCTGAAATCTAATTTGAATGAAAATTTGCAGGAGGCTAAAAATGCGAAAAGGCTGGATCTATAGTTGAATTGTGTAAACAATGGCTTGTAGAAAGAAAAAAGTATGTCTCATTTGCAAACAAAGGAAATCATTTTAGACGGATGAAGAACAATAGTGTATCAATCATGACTGTGATTTCTTTGATTAAATATACACAAATTTGTGCATAAAATATTACAAGATTTTGTATTACTTTTAAAAGAAGGTAACAATTAGGAAATGGACTGATGTACTCATTCTCGTTCATATGTACTACTATAGTTGGGTTTGAATTGATTCATTTTACTTAGATAAGTTCTATGTAATTTAATTTTAATTTGCAAGCTAAATCTTGATGCCCTCCAATTGGCATGTTTTCTATGTTTTTTCTACTTGATATGTAACTAATTTATGTAAGTTTTAATTTTTGTTTTTAAAATTATACATTTGAAAAAAATTAATAAGTATACATAGTTCATGTTGGCATCCTCATCAAGCTATTATTCAACTGATCATTCCTACTTTGGCTTGGTGCTCACTGGTTATTAAAGGACCGGTAATTGCATAATAGATGAGTGTTAAAGAAATCTCAAGGTTCAAAGAGCTTTTTCATGATTATTTATATTATTTATATGCTGCATAATAGAACTAACCTTCTTGTAGTGATTTAAGCTCATCTAATTTACAATTAGTAAAATTAAAATCAGATGGGTTAGATATTATGAGTCCCTAATATCTAACTCATCTAATTTTAATTTTACTTTCTATTAAAAAATCAGGTAAAAATATAAAATCAAACTTTTTAAAAGGAAAAGTTAAAATGAAAACGCATCACATGACGTTTTGATATCCCAGCTATGTTGGTACCTCAAAAATAAAAAAAATACATGCATGATGTATTTGTAAATGTGTTTTTTTTTTTTGTAATGTGTTTCTTAACATTACATTTTGTCTAAGTGTATTTTAAAACATTATTGCAAAATCACTTTTTTTTTCCGAAATTATATGTTCAAACATATATTGGTGTAAAGAAATTAATGATTGCTCTTCCTGCCACATGGTTCTCAGACACCATCTAACTCATTTAATTTTAATTTTACTTTCCATTAAAAAAAAACCTAAATAAAATAAAATTAATCTTTTCAAAAGAAAAAGTTAAAGTGAAAAGGCCACGTGACATCTTTAATATCCCAACTATATTGATACCTCAAAAATAAAACGCACACATGCATAATGTATTTGTAAATGTGTTTCTTAACATTACATTTTGTCTAAACTGCATTTTAAGACATCATAGCAAAATCACTTTTTTTTTTTCCGAAATTATATGTTCAAACATATATTGGTGCAAGGAAATTGATGTTTGCTCTTCTAGCCCCATGGTTCTCAGACACCCCTAAATGTTATTGAAAGCGTGTAAGACCCTTAATTTAGCGATGATTAAATCTAGGTCTTTGTATTTCTTTTTGATGTTTACATTATTAATAAATTATTTTAATGAAATGGCATATCTAAGTTTCAGGTTTGATTATCCCTGATGTTAATTTGGGTGAGTTAATTTAGCTTCTTAAAAAAAATTTGTCATAATTTTTTTAAAAAAATTCCTTTGATTTGGAGAAAATATGTTGTATGTACTCGATGTTCAAATTTTCAACGGACCAAAAGCGCCATGAAAATTTAAACAAGAGTTTAAACATTGTTATAATGGAAAGATGATCCCATTATATTTCTCCAAATTTTAGAAATGAGATTTTTTGTTGAAAAGTTATTTTGATTTCAAAACCATTATTTTGAATGGGAAACTTGTTGATTAAGTTAGCTATGTGAGGTCTAGAATTGACGCACATATGTTGTCTTCTACTTTGTGTGATTGGGTATGATTTTCAGAATGTTTGTTAAGCTTGAAAATATAAATGAATATGTTTTTGTGACTTGTTATGTGAAATGTCATGTTTTGATTTATTTTTATTTTTCTACCAAAACGTGAAAATTTGCAATTTTATTCTGAGTAAGCGTATACTTATGGGTTAAATTTCGTTCCCTAATTTTGTAGGCATGGTTAGAACATCATAAGAATCTTCATCTAGAAATCTTGGAGTTTTTAAACAAGAGACAAGTTAATTATTAATTCTTTAACAAATTCATAATTAGGAGAAAAAAATCATAATTTATTGGTCCCAAGTTAGAAAAATCTAATTTTTTTTGTAAAACCATATTTTAACTTTTGTGAAAAATCTAATCATGAAAAAATTCAACGTCGTTTTTTAAACTACGCACATATTATAAGGTCAAAAATAAGAACTATCTCATACTACAAGGTCATAATATATGGCTTTTATTTTATAGAACTATTTTTTAGACACCACATATTACAAGGTCAATTTAAATCATTATTTTAAAAATTAAAAATAAAATTAGTACTTTCCCCGATCAATTTTATAAATAAACAATAACTTTTTAAATTCGTTGAATAACTAATGTATATATAGATCGAATACATTAGTTATTAAATAACCTTAAAAATTGTTTTTTTCTTATAAAAAGTTCCTTACATCACATTATTGTCTGGGTTCCACCATTTGTGTCGGTGACTATAGAGCCAACCCAACCTGAAAGCGACACATACAACGGTACGATAAAGTTGCGTAAGTAGTTGCGTGTACTCACACGCCGGAGGTACTTTTTGCTTTAGCTTGATTTTGAACTTCACGCTCCTAAAATGGGCGTCATAAAATGATATAGGTCTTTTTATTTTTATTTGTGTTGGTAATAATACATATATTTTCATCCTTTCCTTAAAAAAACATATATTTTCATCTCAAAGTTTTTTCTTAGGAATTTTCGTCTCAGAGCTTTGAATATAAGATTGTTTAACATATCTTTCAAAAAGAAAAACATTGTTTAACATTTGTTTGCTTTCAACTTTGGAGGATAAAAAAAAATGATCTTAGAAGTTATATAATTAGTTTTAGGGTTAAAATCAATTGTAGAAGTCAAATAATAAATCATTTTATATTCAATTCAATTTTATCTAGAATCAATTTTATAATATTAATTCATTCATAATCAATTATTATCAACCACATAATGAAACATATATACATTCAATATAAAGATTAATTTTTATGAACACGAATCCAATCAAATCATGACAAATAGGTTATTTTATTTTATTTTATTGTAACCTTCACATTATAGTGATTTGCTATGTATGTAAACAAGTTTACATCTTGATGTATACAAATTAAATTTCCTAAAAAAAGATATAATACAAATTAAATTATTTTTTTAATTAATACATTTTATATCCAAAGTAAGAGAGGGAGAGGGAGGGAGGGAGGGAGGGAGGGAGGGAGACCACCGCGCCGGTTTCTTTCACTAGTGGAGTCATCAAGGTGGGGCAGGGCCATTTGCCATGGAGGCACAAATTGGGGGGGAACAGGGAGAATGGACTTGGGTGAGTTACAGAGGAAGGAAAGTATTGGGACTGGAAAAGAGCGGACGGAACGAACAGTGGCAGGGCAACAGATACGGAGGGTCAGGCACTTCAAGGGATAGTGGTTTTGAGAGGTATGGTGATGACAGGATGGGAAGCAGGTCACGCAACAGAGAGAGGTGGCGTACAGAATTTCCTAGGTTTAGGGTTTTGCATGAGTATGGACAAGGACGATCAATGACACACTATTGTAACAAAATACGTTTAGCAAACATTACCCTTAAAGTGGGGGAGATTGTTAGAACGAAAATATGTTTAACATATGTTACCCTTAGAGCCCGTTTGGTGCACATGATAAGAAGATAGGATAGGATAAAACTATCATATCCTGATTTAATCTGTTGTTTGGTGCACCAATAGGAAAGGATAACTTAAACCAATTTCTAATCCTATCCTACCCACTCTTTATTATTCTTATCCTTAGTTTTTGATGGGTTAGCAACATGATAACATATAACTATCAAGCGCGCATCCTTTGTACCCAAAAACCTCATTCGACTCCCACTGCTTCCACCTTTCTTCAGGTTTTTTCTTTTTTCACTTTTCTTTTACGATTCTATCCCAATCGTTTTGTTCCCAATCAATTCCAACAATTTCAATATTTTTATCCCAGTCGATTTCAATTTTGTTCCTAATCAATTCCAATGATTTCAATTTTTTATCCCCAATCAATTCCAACAATTTCAAGTTTTTGTTTCCAATCAATTTTACTTCTTGCTGGTTTTGTGTCTCCCGCCGCAGAAGATAAAAAGAGTGTGTGAGAGATAGATATTCATCTTCCCAATCATGGGGAAGGTACAATAGCACAACAGTGAGATCGTGGCTTGAAGAATGATTTTGTTCCTTAGATTTTAAAATATGTTATCTTAATGTGATTTTGATTTTCCTTTTTTTTTTCAATGGGAACTTTGTGTTGGGAATTTTGGTTAGGAATTTTGATTTTCCTTTTGATTTTGACTTTTCTTCTTTCTACTTTTTCTCTTATCTCTGATCTTTCTCTCTATGTTGGGTTATAAATTTCAATTGCAAGATGAGTCCAAAATTCAAAAATAAATAGATTTGTGTTGTCATTCGAGTTCCGTCTGTTTTCGACACTGTTGAATAAGCAAAAGATTTGGGGCTTATAATATATTCTTTATCATGTCAATAACAAATGTGCACCAAACACATGATAGGATAAAATAATATTATCCTCTTTTTTATCATGTGTGCGCCAAACATGTGATAGGATAAATATCTATCATGTCACTATCATATCCTTTCTTTATCCATTTTCTAATCCTATCATGTCTCTATCATATCCTGTGCACCAAACGAGCCCTTAGAGTTTTGATGATAACAAGGTATTAAAAATTGTCAATTGGATATGCTATTTGTTCAAGTGTACAGGACCATAGACAAATTGTTACATCTTTATAAGGTTCTGGAAGAACAAAAGAGAGCAAAAGAATCAACAAGAAGGAAGCTTGAAGCGTTTGAAAAAAAGTGCTCTTGAAGTTCAAAGTGCTCCTAAAGTGATGACGTCATCAGAAGCCAGTTCATTAGAAGCACCTCATCAGAAGTAAGATCACCAGAAGCTGAAGTTCATCAAGAGCTGAAGAACTTAAAGCTTCAAAAGCTGGAACCTCATTTAATCATGCCTAAGAATTGCTAAAGACGGAAAGAAGTGTAACAACGACCTTGAGATGAAATTTGAAAGCATTGAATGTTTATTCTATCAAGAGCGTTGAAAAAGGACAAATGTACGAACTGTACAACCACCTTCTCCACTACTTTAGTCGTGCGTTGCAACAAGACAAGGATAACAGCTCTGCCTGCATAAATGTTCCTTCATACAAGGAATGGATTTGAAATTGATCCTTCATAGGACAATAACCATATCAGGCAAAAGATCATTGGTGATTATCAACAAGCTTCAAACGACTCT
>Ga0315914_1012025_pt1 | contig 10128 bp, 1 predicted proteins | sample MpolenodulesMG_FD_203920 | JGI IMG/M metagenome (GOLD analysis project Ga0315914, IMG submission 203920) | Medicago polymorpha root nodule microbial communities from Los Angeles, California, United States - elongated nodules | ecosystem: Host-associated > Plants > Roots > Nodule | place: USA... | reverse complement strand
GGACAGTAATTCAACATAATAGTATTGGTTCTTATATCATAATTCAACACATTTTGTAGTTGTACCTGTACTAGGAGTTACACAATTGAAGATCACCTCAAACTAAGAACCTAAAATTTATGAATGTTTTATGCGAATTATCCATTTAACTAAGAATCTGCTTGTGAAAGAATTTATTATTTAAAAGATCAACCAACATTAAATAAAAAAAATTGTTATTTAAAAGATTTTAATATCAAAAACAAAAACATTAAATAAAAGTTTTAAATATATAAATTAAATTTTACCTGCATGCAAGATCAATCCTCAAGCTCTATCGTCCAAGATCAGCTCAAGGAATTAGCTCGATGCTGTGTTGAACAAAGGAATCTTGAAAGCTTATCGTTTATAGAAAATAAAATAGTGTGATGACTTAAGCTTATCGTTTAAGGAATTAAAAAATCTATTAAACTTTCGTATGCTTCCTCGAAACTACAGATTTCTACCTTTGATGAAAAGCAAAGACGAAGGAGATTCCATTTTCTTCTTAAACAGTTAAACTTCATAGTGGTCGGTCCCATTTCTTCATGCATTGTTTTGTCGGATTACCTAACAATTTGAACACTTTGTCAAAAATAAATAAATAAATTAAAATTTGAACACATCTTTTGGATACACTCAGAAAAAAGGAAATATGAATAATTAAATAAAGTATGTACACTTTTTACGAGTGGCCAGCAAAATAATGTGTCTCAATATTAGTGTCAATTCAAAAATTACTCTTTATTTTCTGAGTTAGTAGGTACTCTCTCCGTCAAATTATACATGTTCTATTTGAGTTTTACATAGTTATTAAAGAAATTATTAACAGTATTGATTTTAATTTCCTTCAAAAAAAAAAAAACAATGTTGATTTTAATGATAAAATATGTACTTCCTCCGGCTTTATTTTTAAAAAACATTCGACTTTTTTGATTTATTGCAGAAATGATGTATTTGGTCTATATTTTAGACAAGATACATCAATTATTCAATAAATCTAAAAAGTCAATTTTTTCTTATAAATATGACTTGACTAAAACACAGTTATATATTAACTATGGTTGGTGAAATAGTTATAGATAATTGAAATGCAATAAATAAAGCTATTTTAGTGGGAAAAAGTAATAAATGTTATAATGATACTGGCGAAAAGACTGACACTCACGTGCGAGTTTTTCCACTCTTTTTAATGCGTTAACGTTATAAAACTATGAACGGTGTTTCTTTTATGAAATTTTGATTTTAACTAAAAGTATAAATATAAAAGTTTGTTACTTTCAAATTATAATAACAAAGCAAATCAATCATGTCTATCCATTTCAATGACACAAACAAATATAATAAAAAAAATTAAATAAAAATTCTTATCTTTTTAATGACACCAACAACAATCATTATTATATGAAAAATTGTTTAAGGGTATTATTGTGACGATGAAAAAACCATCCTAAAATCTTCTTTTTTTTTTTTTTTATATAAAACTAGCGAAAAGATCATGGGCACTCCCCTGCCCGTCTTTCTGTTCTTTTTATTGCGCTAACGCTTGAAATTACGAAAGATGTTTTCTTATGACATTTTGATTTTCACCGAATGTATAAATATAAATGTTTGTTGCTTTCCATAACAAACCAAACTAACCATGATTATCTATTTCAATAACACCAACAATATAACAAAAAAATATAATTTAATTTTTTTTTTAATGACACCAACAACAATCTTTATTATAGAAAAAATTGTTTAAGGGTATAATTGGGTTAATGAATTTTTTTACTATTTAAATTTATTCATATCTATTTGTTACATATGTTATTTGTATTGAAAATTGAAGGCATTTTTGTAAAAAGATAAAGTCAGCTCAAAAGAGTTAAAATGAGTTATTTTCTTTATTTACAGTATAGATATAGAAAAGTTGTTTGAGATAATGGAAAAGTCAGCTCAAAATCTCATATTTTCTTTATGTATAGTATATCTATACTTGATCTAGTTTGTAACATTTTTTTATGGACGAAGGAAAAAACAAATGCAAATATATTCATATTGTATTTGTTACACGATATACTTTCTGCGCTAACAAAAAAAATCATGTTTGATACACTTTTTTAATAAATTATTTGAGGTTCTTAGTTACTGTTCGTGATGTTTTTGTTAACCGTTTGTTACATTTTTTTTATATTTGAATTTACTATTGCCTATTTGCTATGTGTGTTATTTATATTAAAAATTAAGGACAATTTTGGGTCTATCTGTTATATGTGTTATTTATAATAAAAATTAAGGACAATTTTAGAAGGAGAAAAAATCAGCTCAAAAGAGCTAAAAAAGACTTTTTTTTTTCTTTATATAGAGTATATATATAGATTATAAAAGAGACAAATAATTTAAGATAAAAAAAAATTAAGAAAAATGACACCTATTATATGTCGGAGGAAGTAGTTTCTATGTTACTCGTCTCCAAAACAATAAAATTACATGTGTTAAAAGTTTCTCTTTAAATGAGATAAAATCTATTGGAAGTGTAACACCCCATTTTGATTTAATAAAATGTAATGAGTAAATGTAATTTAAAAAAAACACTGACATAGTCACTTTAAAAAGATTTATGATTTGTATATAACTAGACTATAACCCGTACGATGTACGGGTTTTGTAGAGTTTATATAATAGGTAATGTTTTAGAAACTACATTCAAAGTTATAGAAACAATCAAACTAAATGATGTTTTTGTGAGTTTAACTCAGTTGATATGGACAATACATAATATATGCAAGGTTCGGGGTTCAAACCCCGACCATCAAAATAAAAACTAAGTGATGATTAAGAGTGATCGACATAGAAAATCTCCGTACGTGTTCAAACCCCGACCATAAGAAAAAACTACATGATGATTAAGAGTGACCGACATACAAAATCTCAAAAAAAGCAAAATAGAAACATTAAATTTGCATCAACAAAAATAAATATGGAATCAAAGTCATAAATTAAATTATGTGAAAGTAATCAAACGTGAAAATAAACACAATAAAAATGAGTGTTAGTGGCTTTAAAAGCCTTTAGGATTGCATATCCATTTTAGAAGCAACAATATTTCAATAAAAATGCGAGTGGTCTAATGGTAAAAGCTCTAAGGTGTTGTTATGGGTACCTGGTTCAATATTTTTCCAACCAAATACATATCATATCCAACCAAATAGAAAAGATCTTATACATTAAATTAATTATTTTGAAGATGTGTGCTTGGTTGAAGAGCTATGCATTTTCCAAGGGGTATATCAATAGATGTAATTTAATGCAATTCATGGTTCCTAACAAAACTTTTTGAATTTCAAATTGAAGAAGTGTTGGAAGGAAATAGTACATAATTAGGGTTAGCACTTAGCAATTAATGTGGATCATTTGGAGGGAATTTTCTAGGTTTAGTTGTTACAAACCTAATAAGATTAAAGAGTAAGGGATAACCGAGTTTGCATGGAAATTAGGGTAGCCGAGTTTGCATGGAAATTAGGGTAGTCTGTTTGTAAACGTATTAAATAAATGTACAACAACTTGTCAAAAAAAGTCTGCAGAAACAATAGATATATACAAACGATGATACAACAGAATAGGAATGAAAAGCTCATTAATGAGGAGAAATATTAGGGATTGCTGCATTTTAGAGTGAATTTGTTAAGTTAAATTGATGTGCTGCATTTTAGAGGGAAATTATTAGGTTAAGTTGATGCAGACTTAATAAAATTAATAAATAAAGATGCAAAAGTGTGGAGGGAAAAATTAGGTTAAGTATAGCGAGACGGGTTAACATTTACTAGATTGTTGACCCATGCGTCATACGGGTTTATTGTTAAGGGATTGACATGCGAATAATAAAATACAATATATAATTGGTAACGGTGAAAAAAAGAACAGGTGATAATCCATAGTAGACAAAATAAAACACTTCATAAAATATATAAAATCTGAAAATATTATAAAAGAAAATTCGGTAATAGAAATATGAAAATTTTAGCACATTGGCATGTAGTTTCATCACACATTGCGAAATACTTCCTCATATACGACGTTAGACGTCACATATAACATGTTAGGAAGAAGTTAGGAAGACAACACTTTAAAATGACATGTTACGACAGCACCTTAAAACGATAGTTTTCTTAAAATAAAATAAAAAAGAGCAAGAAGTTAGGAAGGAAAACGACAAATTACATCTTCTGTGTCGTACTCTACTATGTATGTTCTGTACTTCAATTGAAGCTTGGTGACAGTCTTGTCTATCTCAGTAACATGATGTGTCATCAAAGGACCTACCAAATCAATCGAAAACAACATGTTACAAAAAGTATGACAAAAAAGTTGTAGGGCGACAACATGTTATGCAAGCACTTGAGCAATAGGGTGTTCATAAGTTGTAAATCGAAAGAGTGCGCCAAAGGATAATTAGCAAAATACAATGGGATTTAAATTGTACAATTCAAAACACTACTGATATATGCTTCAGTATGTTACATGCTTCAAAAAACACTACTAATAACAATTCAAAAACCATTACTTAAGTTATATGCTTCGAAAAACATGCTTTTTAAGGTGTCTATCTAATAAAACAACACATGCGTACATATTCTGTTTCATAATTAATTCTTTTTGAGCAGCTGTTCCATAATTATTAATACAATTAAATTGATGATGATATTATTAGTTAAAAACAATGACCACCAGTAAAATAAATGACTACTTATTTAACAAAATAAAAAACCACCAAGTACTGTTGCAAAATCACTTTCCCCTTCCTCTATAAATGACTTCTCAAAATTCATTCACAGTTACACAACTTTGCTTACAAAGAAAGAAATAATAAAAGTATGCATAGGAAATAAAGGGTAACATCATAATCTATCTATATATTCTATATATCTTTGAATTAGAAACTTGTTTCATTCTAATGCTTGGATTGTGTCTATGTGGCACTTCTAAAAAAGTTTCTCATAGTATTTACAATTTGGCTTTCTATTTTACTATAATAATAACAATTAAAATAAATCAATAAATCTCAAATTCGTGAGTTTTCTCAACTATAACAATTTCATCTAATAACTACTCCAAAATTTCTAGACAAAATGCTTAAACTTCTTAAAGTTCTTTCTACTTCTAAGAAGAAGAAAAAATGAAAATCAAGCAAGGTACGTGATTTGTTTTTATTAAAAAATAATGGTAGGTACTAATAGAGATAAAAAGGTGGATAAAAGTTCTATATTATTATTATTATTATTATTATTATTATTTATTGTAAACTAAACATAAAATACACTTTAGCTGACATTTTAATGATGTGGTACCTTTAAAAATTATTTGTACACACCAAATTTGAGTTTATATCTTAAGGAAATTGTGATAATGTGGAATCATTAAAAAAGTATTAAACTCTCTTGAAATCTTGCTAACTTCTCATATTCCATATCTCTTTTAATCCATGAGTTATAAGATGGGAATCTAGAGAGTACCACAGTTAAAACCACCTTAATTTGTCAGTTACAAGATAGGAGTAAAAATACGATACTTATATAAATATGAAGCATTTTATGTAAGCCCCGCATTTCACAACTACCTATTTTGTATCCGGATTCTCCTATTTATCAACCTCTTGATAGGACAATGTGTTTGCCACTCAAATCAATTATAATAAGTAGAGTGCCTTCATAAATATAACTTCTCAATAGAAATATAGATTTCATAATCTACTACAATATACCCTTCATAGTCTATTTTGCTTTCAAGTAGTTGTAGTTATCTACTACTTTTAATATGTAATGTTAGTATTTGCATGTCCGTGTACTTTTTATGCACAAGAGATGTACTTTTAATCCGTTAGATTGGTGTTTGGGACTTCATGCTCGATCAAATCGGAACCAACCGTGTAACTTTTAATTGTATCTAAACCTATCTATTTTCTATCTATATCAATATCTATCTATCTATATTCTATATCTAAAATAAACTTAGAGTTAACCTTATGCATGCATTATGCTTATGTGGCACTGTACTTAGGTGATTCTTTATCAAACATTGTGATCTATATTCTATATCTAAAGTAAACTTGAGTTAACCGTGTGCATGCATTATGCTTATGTGGCACTAAACTTAATGATTCTTTGTCAAACATTGTGTTGATGTGGCACACTTAAAAAAAAACTTCTCACTATTTCTTATTCTATCTAAATCTTATAATAATCTAATAATATGAATCTCTAATATTAATTAAGTTTAAGTTTTAAAAAATTCTCACCCTTTCTCATTCTATAGTGGTCTTATATGATTGAATAGTAGTACTAAAAGCAGTCTTATCATAATAATAGTGATTCATTAAAAATTGGAAATCAAACAATATGTTTTTCTTTAAAGAAAACCTAAATATTCTATAGGTGATATTTTCACAATATTTACCTGGGAAAAAAAGCTCCCCAGTACTCTTATTATTTTTTAAAACCAAAATGATTGTGTGAATAAATGATAATCAAGCAATGAGACAACTTTTTGAGTTTACTCAAAATTAATGGTAGGTGCTAATAAGAGAGAAGTGTGTTATTTATAAAAACTCACTTTTGAGTGGTTCAAAGATCATGAGAGTTTTTTTCTAAAAAAAGAAAAGATTATGAGAGTTTTGGTTGCTAAATAGTTTCAAAATTTAAAGGTCTTGAATATATAATAATAAGATAAGATGAGTGGGTTATGTTGGTCTTTATGTACATGTTTATCAAATGCAAATAAAAATAAAATAAAAATTACGCAAAAACAAAAGAAAGTAAACCAAATTGTTGACTAAAAATATCCGAACCAATAAAAGTTGGAGTAGAATTCCAACAATGGAGATTTGATAGAAAACATTAAAAGATGCTAATTTATGAACATACGAATTGTTGTTTTAATAATTATGAGAGAACATAAATAAAATATAGGAAAGTAAAAGTAAGCGGTTACATTGCGTATTTTCCAAGAATATGATCAAAAGATGAAAAGCACACAACAACCATGACTATTTCAATATTTTTTATGAGCAATATTGACAACAAGCATGACTATGACATATGTCTCTAAACTTATCAAATATTATAAGATCAACCAAAAACTATATTCATTGTCCTTAAAATATATACATAAACATGATATATAAATCAATACAAATTATCTTATGTTGAAACAACATTTATATTTAACATAAATTAATATTAACCATAAAAATATCACTATATTTCAAAAAATATTATATATCATTGAATTGTATATGATTATACTTATCACAATTTAATTTTCTCATTTGTAAAAATATACATTGTAAGCGCTATTTTAATGAAACCCGTGCAACGCACGGGTTATATATCTAGTAAGGTTTTGCACGAAACAAAATTCAGATTAAGTTCAAAAAACATGACATTACACGACACAGTCTGAATCCTTAGATAATAGACCAAGAAATTGCGACAAAACTAAATAGTAAGACTGCCAAAATTGGTGTAAACATCTCAAACTAAAAACAAAAAACGCAAAAAGGATACTTCAATTCTAAAAAAAAATATGCATATCGGTAAAATGCATGTTAAATTAGAATACCAGTTAAGCAGTGGTATAAGAGGAAGGTTGTAAGGTCACGTCCTTCCACTTGCAAAAATTAAAATATCAATTATATGATTATTATGCTGTCTGTGTAATTTACCACGGTTTAGGGTTTTTTTTCTCAGAGAAACACGGTTTAGGGTTTGCTATATATAGCCGAGTTTGCATGGAAATTAAGGTAGCCGAGTTTGCATGGAAATTAGCGTAGTCTGTTTGTAAACGTATTAAATAAGTGTACAACAACTTGTCAAAAAATAAGTCTACAGAAACAATAGATTTATACAAACGATGACACAACAGGATAAGAATGAAAAACTCAACAGTGAGGAGAAATATCAGGTATTGCTGCATTTTAGAGGGAATTTGTTAGGTTAAATTGGTGCCTGCATTTTAAATGGAATTTGTTAGGTTAAATTGCTGCTAAACTAATGCAACATTTTAGAGGGAAATTATTAGGTTAAGTTGCTGCAGACCTAATAAAATTAGTAAATAAAGATAAGTAAGAGATTAGGTTATTTCTTTCCAAAAAAAATAGCATATAATTAGGAACATAATTTTATTTTACTTTAGATAAACATTAAATACAAGAGTGTGGAGGAAAAAATTAGGTTAAGTATAACGAGACGGGTTAACATTTATAAGTAAGAGACCTTTCCAAAAAAATAGCATATAATTAGGAACATAATTTTATTTTACTTTAGATAAACATTAAATGTAGAAGTGTGGAGAGAAAAATTAGGTTAAGTACAGTGAGACGGGTTAACATTTATTATAAGTAAGAGATACGAGATTAGGCTATTCCTTTGCAAATAAATAGCATATAATTAGGAACATAATTTTATTTTACTTTAGATAAACATTAAATACAAAAGTGTGGAGGGAAAAATTAGGTTAAGTATAGCGAGACGGGTTAACATTTATAAGGAAGAGATTAGATTATTTCTTTCCAAAAAAATAACATATAATTAGGAACATAATTTTATTTTACTTTAGATAAACATTAAATGCAAAAGTGTGGAGGGAAAAATTAGGTTAAAATTAAGTTAAGTATAACGAGAAGAGTTAACATTTATTTATAAGTAAGAGATTAAAATTACATATATTTTATAAAACAAAAGTAGAATATAACAACTTCTGATTGGTCTTATAAAAACTTATAGCGGACATAGAGTAAAAGCTTTTATACGTTCAAAATTTCAATCGATTAAGTGCAATAATCTTAATTATAATGTCCTTTAAAACTTGTGAAAAATAAAATAGAGATATTGTACAATAGTACACCAGAGTTTTCCTCCAAAAAAAAAACAATAGTACACCAGAGTTTCGAATCTAAAACAAATAAAACAATAGAGATACTCTCAACCCATAGTTACGATTTTTCAGTTCTATCATGAATCAAGTCTTCATAACCAACTAGTAACATAAACAACGGGGACAAACAAAATAAGAGAAACAAAAGAGGTAATATCTAGAGATTTAAGTAGAAAGGGCCAAACTCAAATATATATATTAACAACGGCGGTGAATCCTCTTTAACACAAGGTGTACTGAAAAGGCCACCGTAAGATACAATCAATCAGAGTAGAATTTACAATAACAAAGGTCAGTCGATACCCAAACAAAGCAGGGGGGCTGACCACCATCTCTGAGAGTCATAACAAAAGTGGCATTGTTAGCTTTCAGCTACCAAAAAGAATTATATTTAACCTTGTCCAAAAGCTCTATTGTGGAAGTTTGGATGTTATTAAATAACCTGTTATTGTGTTCATTCTAAACTATCCAAACACACATAAGTCAAAGAAGCTGCATAAAAGTACGACGAGTCTTCAAATGTCCTAAGGAGTGAGTAAACTAAATAAAATGATCACGAAGATTATAAGGATCAACTCCTGAAATGCCAATCCAAGTCCTGATATGCTGCCATAATGAATCAAAGATGTCGCAATGTAGAAACAGATGAGGTGCAGATTCGTCAAACCCACACCCCGCCACACACCTGATGGCCGCGGGTTGAATGATGCCACGCCTTAAAAGATTATTTTTTGTTGGCAACGTGTCACGCAGCAATCTCTAGGCAAGACTAGAGACCTTCATGGGTACCTGCTTATGCCAAACAAGATCTCCCGTGACATCAACTAAAGGAGCAGCCTGGGTAGTTAGGATCCGATAAGAACCACTCACTGTGTAACCCCCCGCAATGTCAGCGAGACACTGCCACCTGTCAGAAACATCAGACTGCACAACAAAACTGTTAAGTAAATGCCTACACTCGCCTACCATCTCCTCCTCCCACGCCCACAACTTTCTCATCCAACTTCACGCGTCACCCTCTTCCTCCCAACCTAGAGAGAACATATCAGCCACCGTACTCAACTTATTCATTGCTAAGTCAAATAAACGGCTAAATCGCCTACACAAAGGAACATCACCTAACCACCTATCATGCCAAAATAAGGTGTTCGTCCTATCCCCTACCTTCCTCAACACCCTGTCAGCGAACTAACC
>Ga0315914_1012020_pt1 | contig 10133 bp, 4 predicted proteins | sample MpolenodulesMG_FD_203920 | JGI IMG/M metagenome (GOLD analysis project Ga0315914, IMG submission 203920) | Medicago polymorpha root nodule microbial communities from Los Angeles, California, United States - elongated nodules | ecosystem: Host-associated > Plants > Roots > Nodule | place: USA... | reverse complement strand
CATTATAAATTATACTTTAAGTTTTATTTTATTGTTTCATAAATTATTTTATTGAATTTATTGTATTTAGTTTTTAATTAAATTAATTTTTGAAAAATGTAATTTCAATTAAATAAGCATTAAGAATGTGATGTGAGTATATGGTTGTCGCTCACGTGTGTAGTCAAATTTCCCATTCATATTGATTAACATTTATTTGTATGGAGTATTCTTCTCTCAAAGTCCCAGTTTAGAATATTTAGGTAACAATTTCGGTGGATCGGTTTCACTTCTTAAAACTATATTTAATTGCAGTTGGATTTGACATATTTCCCTTTTAACCAAAAATCAAGGTATAAAAACCAAGTTATTTGGGCTCCAGTGGCAAAGGGCTCCTTCCAAGGACATACCTAGAGAATACCGAGTTCGATTCCCAGGGGAACAACGCTTGCCCAGTGTGCATGCCGCGACGCATGAGCCGGACTAATCACCCCTCATTGACGGACAAAGCTCCAAAACCTCTTCTTTTCAATAGAAAAGTATTTAAAAATAAGTAAATAAAAAAAATTAAAAAAAAATTGAAAAGTATTTGGACCAATTTTGTTAATTTGTGACCACATACAGGGCAAGACAACTAAGATATTTTTTTTTAATAAAGACAACTAAGATATTAGCATGTTTAATTTTTCCAGGAAAAATTCCAAATCACGTGTTTGGGAAAACAATTATTGCTCATAAATTTTATCTATAATAGACCAAAAATTGCTTAATTAAAGCTTTAGCTTTTGTGTCCCAGTTGGTGCAATAATCTTTAGGGATTAATACTCTCATCTCTTGAATGTTTTAGTTTTATTTACACAAGTGTTTTAGTTAAAATCCTTTTCATTTACAATTCTCTTTATTTTCTTTATTTGGAAAGATAAATACACAACAAATCTTAAAAAGAGTATACAATAATTAATGATGGGATTCATTTATTGAAAGCATTCACTATTTTTTCTTGTGTGTCTATTTCTTTTTAAATTGTAGCCGCTTTTCAACAGTTGTGGAAAAGGTTGCAATATATTTTGACGATGACAACCTTAAATTTTCTGTCTCAAATTGTTTTTGTTACCATATTCAATAAAAATTTGATTTTTATTTGTTGTTGCTATGTTGTGCAAATTGTTTTTGTTACCGTATACGATTACATATATTTTGATTTTGATTTCTCTGCAATTACAATTTTGTTTTTCTTTTATTGTTATTTATTTTTCTTATTTTCATATATTATACTTTGCTTGTATTTTTCTAGCGCTTTAAAATCGTTTGACGACCACTCGTATTTTTTTACACTAGACTTTTATGGTCTATTTGGGAGAGAGTAGTTTGATGGTTTTACATGGACGACTTTAGAGAAACAAGTCAATATTTAAAAAATTTAAATAACAACTTAATAATGACCATATAATATTTCAATAATATTTCATTTTAAAAAATGTTATAATATCCGTAATTTCAAAAGGAAAAGCAAATCATCCTCTCCCCTTCTAAATTCTTCATACAATCACACCCTTAATTTACTCTCCATCTTCACCTCCATGAGTCTAACACATTTTCCCTTCAAGCGATTAAGGAAGATTAGCAACCAGTCAGATTTACCATTCATACCGTTTAACATTTATTTGTATGATGTTAGCTTCAGACCTTAAATATACTTCTCTTAAAATTTCAGGTTTGATTCTTTTTAGTGTCAATTTTCATGGATTAGTTTAGTTTCTTAAAAGAAACATTTATTTGCAGTTAGATTTGACATATTTCCCTGTTAACCAAAAATCACCGGTGTGAAGAACAATATAAAATGGATGCCCGAGTGAAGACAAAGACTTGGTGAAGTCTTTGGAAAATTTTGGTATCTAAGATATTTAAAACAGTCACGGAGAAAGCACCAAAACGTCTTATTTTAAATAGAAAAGTATTTGGACCATTTCTTTTTAATTTGTGACCACATACTGGGCATGACAACTAAGATATTAGCATGTTTAATTTTTCTAAGAAAAATTCCACTTGGTGAATTATAAGCTTTTTCTTTTGTGTCCCACTTGGTGCAATAATCATTATGATGCAAGAGTAATGTGTCATATGTGAGTTAAAGTTTCATATTAGATGCAAGAATAGGTGATGAGAAAAATATAAGTGAGATGACCCATAAATCAACTATATTAAGGTCTTTGCTGAAGATGTGATGTGAATCTCGCTTTTGACGGACCTTAGCATAATTTGATTCCACATATAACCGGCCAATAGAAATCAAATGAATGTTGAGATGACCGAGTAAAGGAAATTGAATGAGCGAGAAGAGTGTGAATCATGTTGTTAATAGTGCGTATCTTACGTTCCGCTTCACCATTTTGAGATGATGTGTGAGGGCAAGAGAAACGAAAAAGAAGACAATTATCAACACAATATTTAAGAAATAGTGAATTATTATATTCACGCCCATTATCACATTGAAAACATTTGACAGTTTGAGAAGTAGTGAATGATTATATTCACGCCCATTATCACATCGAACATTTCAAAATCCTAAGACTCGTTGCTTATAGGAAATATCCACAAAAAATCAGAATAATCATCCAAGAATAAAATATAATACCAATGACCAGATGAGCTTAAAACTGGTGATGTCCATAAATCACTGTGTAAAATATCAACTGACATTAAAGTAACATTTTTGGATGAATTAAAAAGGTAACTTAACATGTTTGCCAAACACACAAGAATTAGAAATAGTCTTAGTACTCAATTGTTTGCTACTAATGAATTTTTATGAAGAGACTGCAAAATAGAAGAACCAGGATGACCAAGGCGTCTGTCCCAGAGACTAGAAGCAAGACCAGCAAAGTGAGAGGGAGAGGTGACCAGATAGAGATCGTCGAGGCTAATACATCTCATGAGAGAAATCCCCGTCTGAAAGTCAAATATCGAGAAACCAAATTGGTCAAAAGACATAGAAACATTATTGTCAGTTGTGAGTTGTCGCACAAAAATCAAATTTTTAATAATTTGTGGTGTGTGTAAAACATTGGTAAGATTTAAGGGTTTATGTTTGTGAGATGTAGGTAAAGTTGTGTGACCAGACCCTTGAATTGGAATACCTTATCCAAGACCAACAATTAGTTTCTAATTTAAATGACTCCATTTAGAATAAGACAATAGATTACATTGTGATGATGTTGTATGGGACGAAGCTCCAGTGTCCATGTACCATGTGTTGTCCGAAGGAGTGAGGGACATGGTATGCATAGAAGCTGCAATATCAGTGGGTGTTGGTGAAGCCGTGGTAGTGTGAGCCTGAGGGCGCTGGCCTAGAATGTATGGCTGCCTCGAAGGACCGGTGGGATGAGTCCACTGAGATGTAGGATAAGGGCAAGGTTGCACACCCCAAGGAGGTGGGGACCAACCCCAAGGAGACCAGGGTGGATACTGCTGCAGCCGGATCAAGATCGGTTGTTTTGACGACGATTTGAGCGCTGCTGAGAGGAGTCGTAGTAGTCCCTTTGAGTTGCAGTGTGCAAGGCAGTGAGAGAACTATTGTTGTGCATTTTGCCAAACCAGATTCCTCCAAGGTAAGCATGGATCATTCCTGAAAGAATGATGGCAGTGGATTTCTTTGGTGGATTAAGGTGGCAACCCTGCGGTACAGCTCAGAAAGACCAGACAGCAGTTGAAGGACCAGACAGTGACTCTTGATAGGTGCTCCAACGTTTTTCAACTGATCAGAAAGGTGCTTGAGACACTAACAATAGGCAGAAACATTAGGAAAATCCTCCATGCGAGTGGATGAGAAATCTTGATCAAGAGCAACTGCACGTGAGTTTTGATTATCCTAAAATATGTCAGCCAAGCGTTTCCATCAGCCATGGCAGTAGATCCTTTATCCATAATGGTGGTAAGGAGATCAAAAGAGATGGTGGGATAAATCCATTGAAAAAGCGTTGAATCAAGAATTGTTCACATTTCAAAACTAGCGTCAGTGGAAGAAGGCTTCTCTTTTCCAGGTTGAGGAATGATGTGGTCGACAACCTTGTGGGAACAAGCATGAATCTCAAACAATTCAGCCCACATGACATAGTGATCCTTCTCCATTTCTAGCACAAAGGGGACTCCTATTTTTTATATTGGTCACGGCAAGGGCCGAATGAAAATTGGGTTTCGCCGAATTGGAGGCCGCGGCAGCGGCGGAAGACACGACAATGGACGACGAAATGGCAGGGAAGGAAGACATGGTGTGACAGTAGTGGGCGACGCAAGAGAGAGGCGCTTGAGCGAAAGTGGGCGGCTCAAGGGAGTAGGAAGCGGCACCCTTGGGTGAAGAAAGTGGCGGCAGCTGTAAGGAAGAAAGGGGTAAGTTACTAGAAATTAAACTCGTGTTACCATAAAGGAAATCAATTTTGTGCCTTTCATTGATAATGATCAAGAGTATATATATAGTTACAATAGGTAGAGTCAAACCTAGGAGAGTAATTACAAAATAATGGAGAGTAATTACAAAATAATAACCAACATAATTACTAACATAATTACATAAAGTTAAACACTCTCTCACTGAGAGAGCGCATGACAATGAGATGAGAACAGTGAGAATCGTAGATCTTGGTGGGGAGGACAAGAGAGAACATGGATAGGAGAGAGATGAGAATGATGAAGGTGAAGGTCAAGCTATTTTGTCACCGTTACTAGAAGAGGACCAGTGGCGATGGAGGAGAGGGGACGATGGGGTGAGGAGAGCGAGAAAGAGGCAAGGCAGAAGAGAGAAGACCTTTACGGCTTTTGGGATGAATTTAACTGTTATTTTCTTTTTTACTCGTGTCAGATTTGTGTGTGGGGGTCAAAGGATGTATGCACCTAAGATTGTGCGTATATCAGGACTACCACTGGAAGAATGTTGTCAAGCTACTCACATACTCTAGCACACTTTTTTGACACACTAATAATATTTTGACATATCAAACACTTTTTTCAATCCTTTTACCTACCACCATTTCATTTAGAAACATTGCAACATTTTTTTATCATCTGGATTTCTGAATTCCTTTCTTCCGGAAACAACAACAACAACAACATATTTTACTATCTACCTTTTACCTACTACCGAGATCTGGAAACAACAACAACAACCAAGTCTTATCCCACTAAGTCGAATCGGCTACATGGATCAAATTGCAGTGTTCTATCATACATCATAACTCTTGAAAACAACTTCAACTTGCAACAAAATCGAAACCGATTTAGGAAATGAGATATGGAAAATTGTGCAACAAAATCGGACGACAACTACGAAACCAAAACTGGATGATGGAAAAAAAAAATGGAACCCTGATAGAGAAGCTATGGACATATCAGAAAGTAAAAGGAGGCTTGGCATATATATCATCAATAGCTGGTATGCCTACAACTTCCTCGCAGAGCGAGCACCACTTTTTAGCAACTGCAGAAAAGGTTGCAATTTACTCTGGCGATGATAACTTTGAGTTTTCGGTTTGAAATTGTTTTTGTTACATATTAAATAAAAACTTGATTTTGATTTTTTGTTGCTATATTATGCAAAATGAGAGGGGAGGGGGGGACTAATTAAAGAAAAATTCAATAAAAAATGAGTAGAAACTTAATTGTAAGTGTAACAACATATTTTGATTTTGATTTCTTTACGATTACCATTTTGTTTTTCTTTTATTGTTATTTATTTTTCTTATTTTTATAGCTTATACTTTGCTTGTAATTAATAAAGCATTTTAAAAACATTTGACGACCACTTGTATTTTTTCACACTAGACTTTTATGGTCTATCTGGGAGAGAGTAGTTGCATCATTTTGGAGGGATGACTTTAGTGAAATAAGTCAATATTTAAAAATTGAAATAAGATCATGATATATGACCATATAATATTTCAAGAACATTTAATTTATTTAAAAAATATGTTATAATATCCATAATTTCAAAATCAAAAGCAAATCATCTACACCCTTTCATTCCATCACACCTTCAATTTACTTTCCATCTTCACTTCCATGAGTCAGATACATTCGTTCTTCAAGCTATTGATGTTGATTATGTCTGTGTAATTACTAAAACACACACGACGGAAGATTACCACAAAACTAGTTAGATGTATTATTGTTCTCTTTTCAAAGTTTTAAATTCGATTATTTCCAGTGTCAATTTTCGTGAGTTAATTCAGTTTTAAAAAAAATAATATTTATCTGTGGTTGGATTTGACATATTTCCCTGTTAACCAAAAATCACGGTGTAAAGAACAATATAAAGTGGATGCCTGAGTGAAGACGAAGACTTGGTGAAGTCTTTGGAATATTTTGGCATCTAAGATATTTAAAGCATAGTCACGGAGAAAGCTCCAAAACGTCTTCTTTGAAATAGAAAAAACCATTTTTGTTAATTTGTGACCACATACGGGGTAAGACAACTAAGATATTAGCATTCCCCTAAAAAAAACTAAGATCTTAACATGTTTTTTTTTCTAAGAAAAATTCCAAATCACATGTTTGGGAAAATAATTATTGCTCATAAATTTTATCTATAATAGACCTAAAATTGCTAAATTATATGCTTTTTCATTCGTGTCCCACTTGGTGCAAATTATACTATCCCAGATTATACTACTCCCTCCGTCCCAAATTGTATATCGCTTTAGGGAAAAAAATTTGTCCCAAATTATATGTCGATTTACAATACCAATGCAACATTAATGTTACTTTTCCTATTATAACCTTAACTATTTATTACTCTCTCTTCTTTCAATTCTTTCATTTATCTTTCCCATATTATTTATTAAGGACAATTTTATAAAACATCTCATAATATCTCTTTTCCACACGATATTAATTGCATTTCTTAATATGTGTGAAATGCCTAAAACGTCATACATTTTGGGATGGAGGGAGTATCTCCGTTCTTAATTATAAGACCTTTTTGAGAATTTTTGTGTCCGTTTTTAAAAGATCTCTTTGTTATTTTCAATTACATTAATTATTTATTTACCTGATGTTTACCTTGGTTTTTGGTAGACAACCGCTGGTTTCCAAAATGGTTTACTTGCAAGATCAACTAGTAAATCTTAGGACATATTGTACTTATGTTTTCCAGAAAATATGAATGTTCTTGATGTAAAATATGAATGTAACCGTCAGAATCAACACGCACCGAATCCGTTGAAGAACAAGTAAATTGCAAGGAATTTAAAGGGATAAACTTAAATTGCATAAATTGAATGTAAATTGGTACGCAGATTCATACATTTGCAACTTGTTACTCGTTTCTCCTTGAATGCAGATAGTTTGAGTGTGTAAGTTTTGTGTGTGGTTGAATTGTGACCCGTTTTTCCTATGAAAAACTCTTATTTATACTAAATATCTGCCTATACAAAAACTGGCGAACATAACCGCTAATAACCACTCCAGACATCTTTTAAATTTCAAATGACATCTCTCGACAGTAACTGTTGTTTGGCTTGTTAATCCGACACCAACTTCTCTTCGATATCGTACTTGTCGAACTGTCTTCTTCCTGCTTGTCGAACCATCATCTTAAAGCAGCAATTTTGTTAAGTCCATCACCAATGAATCGAACTCAATCAATTTCCTTCAAAAACTAAGTCAAACTTCATTGACCGCAAATAATTACAAATAATTTTAATACAAATATAAATTTTCTTAATTCTCATGATTTTGACAAATGGGTCTTATATGTTGGGACAGATGTAGTCTGATGCTTTGACCATTTCACACGTATTAAGAAATGTAATTATTTTTGTATGGGAAAGAAATATTATGAGTTGTTTTACAAAATTGTCCTTAATAAATTGTATGTAAAAGATAAATTAAAGATTTGAATGGAGAAAGTAATAAATAGTTAAGGATATAATAGGAACATTAACATTAATGTTTCATTAGTATTGTAAAACAACATATAATTTGGGACGGAGGGAGTAATACTCTTAGAGTGTGTTTGGATGAGGGAATATTTTGAGGTAATGTAATATTTTGAGGGAATTCAAATACTTTTAAATAAATTTCATTGTTTGGATGATAATATAGAGAATTTTCAAAATGATGGAAATTAATGAAGTATTTTGTTAAAGTTAAATTTAGAGAAGTTTAAATGACACCTAAAATTTAAGAATTTCAAATTTTTTCATTCTTATAGTTTTTCAATTTTTGCATTTTGGTCCTCAAATTTTCAAAAAATTTCAAATGAACCCCAATAAATTTACAAAAAATTACAATTTGACCCCTATTTTTTGGAAATTACAAATTTACCCCTCAGCCTTTTCAAAATTATAAATTGACCCCTCAAATTTTATATCTACAAATTGACCCCTGATTTTAATTTTCAAATTTGGCCAAAAAAATTAAAATTTATAAAAGTTACCCGCAAATGATGACAATGAAATATTTTATTACTCCGTCCAAACAAGAATATTTAGAAATGAAGTCAATTTAATTGAATCATTTGAATTGCCTAGAATTCTAAATTCTTCAAATTTTTCAATCTCCTCATCGAAACACACTCTTAGGCTTTGTTTGATTGTTTAAACGCGAGGAGAAATGAGGGTTTTGGGGGGTTGAAAATGTAGAGAAAAAAGGAGAAATCTTTTATATTTTTCTAAAATGTATTTTTATTGTCGTTAAGACACTTTTTTTTTACAAAAATAAATGATATTCATTCATTCAAATTGATAGAGTACATCAATACAATACAAATTCAATGCACCGAATGCACCAGATAAAATACAAATAAACTAAAAACAAAAATGATGAATCTACGAACAAACTCACAACATCCCTGTTAATAGCATAAAACAGCAAACTATAAAAGATATGCGACAACAAGTTGTTTACAAATTTACAAAAGACGATGTTTGCACAAACTTTAGGAGTAGTTAAAATATATGAAGCTCAGTACACTTAAAGTGTAACCTCAAAAATATTTATTTTTCTTTTGCAAGACAAGGTATATATTATAAATAAGTATGGATATAATTGAAATATTTAAGATGGGAACAATTCAAATATTTTAAAACAAAAAAAATACTCCTAAAGGCGCTGGTGGTAGACAAAATTTTGAGCGTGGTTGTTTATTTATTTTGATAACTTTGTCATATGAATTCTATTTTATCATACAAATTAAATCTCTTTTATTCTACCACCTTCCCGGAGTTGAGTCTCCGGGAAATTTTTAATTTTGTATGATCTCCTTGGCAATCATAAAAAGACAATCCCCTTTCAATATAGCTATTTGTGCAACTATTTTACGATTAAGAAGCAATTGACTCTTGTACAAATTATACATTAATTTACTATAAATACAGTATACGCTGTTTTTATTTTGGGCAATTATTGCGTTTATTCGACTGATCCACAAACTGCGAAAATCCCTTTTTTTCCTATCTCTATCCCGATGAGCCGAAACCAAAGCTTTTATTCTCTATTGCGAACTAGTTGGAGTAAGTTTTGAAGGAGCTCCGCGAAAGCTTGATGTAAAGAAACAAATTTTGCCCTCCGTTTTTGAGTGATAGATCCTCGTTTAACTCTGGTCATTGAATAAATGAGACTTTGATGAATAACTATTTTATTTTTTCTTTCAGTTATTCTTTTATCCTTCCTAGTCTATTAATAACAAAATGTATTCTTCCAATGTATAAAATAAAAATTCCAATGGCTTTTGCTGCTATAACCTTCCCAACCACGATTTTTTTTATTTTTTTTCTAATTATTTAACCTTTTAATAAGAAACTCTATTGATACTAGGTATTCAAAAAAGCATAGTTAATTTAATAGAAATAGACAAAGAAATGGTGGGTTACATCGTTTCTATGATTACTTGTTAAACCGTGAGGTCCTCTCTATACACCGGAGCCTCCTCTTTCATTGAATCCTCTCATTCAATCAATGTTATTGTGAACTTGTACAGTTCACACTTATGGGCTCTACCAGTGAAATATCTAGTAATAGGTCTTTCGCAACAAAATCTAGCTATACAGTAACGGTATAGAAAGAACTATTGTTTTGAAAATGTAAAAGTAAAAAGGGAGGAGTAACATGGATATATAAGATGGGAACAATTCAAATATTTGTTTGATTTAAAGAGTATTTTT
>Ga0315914_1012019_pt1 | contig 10135 bp, 7 predicted proteins | sample MpolenodulesMG_FD_203920 | JGI IMG/M metagenome (GOLD analysis project Ga0315914, IMG submission 203920) | Medicago polymorpha root nodule microbial communities from Los Angeles, California, United States - elongated nodules | ecosystem: Host-associated > Plants > Roots > Nodule | place: USA... | reverse complement strand
ATAGCTATTTTTCAATATTTATATTTTATAGAACATCATTTTATAAGAAAAAACATCATTTCATTGTTTATAAAAATTATTGTAATTTTTTTACATATTATCGTAAAAAAAATCAATGTTCTCAATTATAAGTGATAAAAATTCAAAAAAAAATTAGTTTTATTTCGTTGACACCTTTGATGAATAAGATTTAGTTATTATAATTATAAGTGATAAAAAAATATATTTTTCTTAAAAAAACAACTCATTTAGTTATTAATTTAAAGAATGAGTGTACCAATACACTCAAATATATTAGATGTACCATAGAATTTGCCTTATTTTAAAGGGACATTAAAAAATTGGATATTTAATTTAAAAGTTAATTATATTTTTGCTTTCTATAAAAAATAATGTTTTTTCATCATCGGACAACAATTCCCACGCTCACCACACGCCAGTCTGCACATTTCCCCTCTAATTTTTATTTTTCATCGCGATACATCACCCACCACACGTCAATTTTTAATAAATAAACATAACCAAAGTGTTTATCATCAATTCAAATTATCTAAGTGAAAAAGTCTTTTATTGTAGGCCTCTCAAAAAAAAAATCCATCGTAAGAATATTGACCATAGTCTTTATGATTTAAAATTAGTACTAAACTTTTATGAAAATGTGTGTATTTAATAAATTGAAAATTAAATTATTTGACTTTTGAATAAATAATGTTTTTCGGGTTATACAAACAAGTAACAAGTATTTTTAGGGTTTTTTTTTTTACGAAAACAAAATGATCTTCTTATTTTTCTCTCTATTTCAATCTAAACAAGTGATTTCTACATATATCGAGACATTTTCTTTGTGATTTCATCATCTAAGTGTGGTGGTGTGTTGTTAGTCGTCCCGTGCAGTGTTGTTTGATTTCCTATCTTTTTGCGGTGTTCGTTTGATTCATATTGAAAGATTGATTATTCAATCAAAGATTTGGGTGTCAATGTTGCACTTTCGAAAACATGAGTATTTCAGTCATTTTAATTTTATCACATATTTTTGTAGCCATTATGTTGTTATACGATGTTAACTTGTATGTTGCGAGTTTGTTTTCAAATTCATCATTTACGTTTTTAGCGGTGTTAGAATGAAGTATCCTTGGGGTATTTGTTAAGAATTAAAAAATAGAAATAATTGATACTACTAGATTTTGTGTAGAAAAAGTTATCTTTTAATGTTTCAGTGTCTTGAATGCACAATTTTCAAAACAAATTTTTCACTTGAAACTTTTAAACAAGTGCGAACACTTGTTAGTATTTCTCTTTCTTTATTTAGAAATCGCAAAGAATGATCTAAGAGCATCTTCAACGAGGAGTCATTTATTTAACACGAACTTCAACCTATTAAAAACCCCATTAGACTGAGAAAAAATTAGGTACCTATTAGTTACCGACAATTATATAAGGATTGTATCTCTTCGACAACTAACGAGTCACGCGATTAAAATAGAAAATAAAAGTATACATAAAAGTTGGTCCCACTATGTTAAGTTCAACTGATTCCTTTTCTTTTCAATTTGTTTTTATTTATTTTCTAAATGCACGTTTTATTGTACTCCATCTGTTTCACAATGAATGTCGTTTAAGGTTTTTGCACAGATATTAAGAAATAATGATTATATTTTTTATTATATTGTGAAATAATGATTAGATGAATGAGAATAGTTATTTTACCAAATTATCTTTATTAACTATCCGTTGATTTCCACTAAAATAAAAGATATGTTTTGAGAGAAATGTACTTATTGTTAATTGAAGGGTGCAATTGCAAAGAAATTGTTTACATTGTATTGAAAACTAAAAAATGACATTAATTTTGAAACAATTTATTTGTGCTAAAACGACACTTTTTTATTTAAATACTCTTTTTAATTTAGTATCGTTGAAATAAAAAAAAATTATTTAAAAATTACAAATAAATGACAAGTACATGTGAAATATATTTAAAAACTCTTTTTAGTTTACTATTATCATTGATACTCCTATGACACTCGTTAACAGACACAAACTTTAACCGATCGGCGCGTGGTTATAGGATTAAGTGCATAAAAGTGCATCTCCAATGGAAGATTTTTTGTCTGATAACATATAGAGTTTAGTAGCTACTCCCATCATTAGAGAAGAAATAAGAAGCAGCATTGCTTGCTATTTAAATGTAAGGCTTGTATAAACATTGTCTCTCTCGAATAAACGCGGTTCCATTGCATTTTTTATTCAACTTCTTTTATAATATTTCGAATAAAATATTAATGCATGAACTCAATGTTCCATTGCAGTTTTTCATCCTCCCGCTTTTGTTTTTGTAATCGATGTTTCTACTTCTGAAGATGAACTTTGTTTGCTTAAGAATGAGATTTTGCTTCTTCTTCATCATTTGCCTGATAATGCTCTTGTTGCTTTTATTACATTTGATTCTATGGTTTATCTTCATCATCTTCAGTTTTCTCACTGTTCCAGGATCCTTCTTTTGCACGGTGAAAGTTAATTTTCTTCCAATCAGGTACCTCTGGTTAATTACCTTTTCATTAACTCACTGTTATATTGTATATGATTATGATTATTGTAATGCTTTCTTTCTAGTTCAGTATTAATCAGTATTTAGATCAGGTTCGTGCTTAGACAGTTTGTTAGTTAAGTAATTGCTAAATTAGTGCACTGTATCTTAGTTTTCTTTCTAATTCAATAATAATCAGCACTCTGGTTATTAACTTCACACTTAATTAAGTGCTTATCATATTTTTATATAAGCTATAAGCTATTTTATATGACAAAATAGAAAATGAAGTTGAACCTTTCATATGAGCTATAAGCCGTTTTCATCAACTATCCTGACGAGCTTATGGCAACAAGCTGAAAACAACTTATGGACATGTCATACGCTATTTCTATAAGCTCTCCCATTAAGTTTCTGTAGTGTTTTTGCCATTAGATGAACTCAATAAATCAGTTCAAACTGGTCCTTGGACAGTTATTTCGTTAAATAATAATGGTGTAATATGTAGCCGATCTCATTTAGTGGGATGAGGCTTGGTTATTGTTGGTTTCTAGAGTGCATTAGAATATGTCTTTGTCCATTAGACTAGTTTTGAAGATGTGTAGCATCCTGCATAAGGTTACCAGTTACCACTGTTCAGCTGACCAGAAACTGTATCATCACTTCCTTTGTTGTCTATACTGTATCATCACTTCCTTTGTTGTCAAATGAAAGATGAGTGGTATCACGAAACCAGCACAATATGTTGCTCTAAAATCTAAATATAGCACTGCCGATTTTGTTAAACCTGTTTTAGTGAAGAAGGCTGAACACGACACAACTAATGAGCCAACATTATGGTCGCATTATCATTTATTATTTAACAAACCTTTGAATCAAGTAATTTTCATTTTTGAAGTTTAAAAATTAAGTTTGCCTATGATTTGCTTTTTCTTTTGAAACTAAAAATTTAAATAAGTCGAGTTTAAGAAACTATAAGAGTTGAAAATATAGGAAACGATGTTGAGTAAAGAGGGAATGAGCCAATTTTATTAAGAGAAAATAGGAAGGAAGGATGCACATAATTAAGAGGATAAATGAATAGATAGGAAAAATTCATATGAAATACTAGATTTATCTATTTATCACTTTTTCATTTAAACAAATAAGTTGATAAATTTGCTCCAAAAAAAATTGATAAATTTTTCCACACTATTTGTTGGTTTATGCATATAATTATTTTATTTTCTCCTTTTAATTTCATTTACATGTATGATTGAACTTGCTCGGATACCTTTGTGTGTGCCTTCCAACTTAACAAAGGCTGTCGATTCTGATTTGGCTTCTGGTGGATTGATTGTTAAAAGTCAGGTGCTAGCTTGGTTCCCAAAGAAATCAATATTGTTGGTGGTGTTGATACAATTGCAGCTAGAAACTTCATTATACAATCTAAGTTATCCTTCGCTCAAGCACTGAGCAACAATGTTAAGATCACAGTCGTCGATTTACCTCAGCCCTGTATGAAAGGTGACTTGATTTCAATCAAAATATCTAGGATGAATACACCAAGCAAAATATCTAATGCTCAGGTTTGGATTCGTTTCTCTGATCTCCCTCGAGAATATTGAAGAGAAAAAACTTTAATTGAAATTACTTGTGTTGTTGGTATGCCTATTGCTTTAGATGAATCCACTAGACATAGAGTATTTGGTCACTATGCAAGGTTGCTTATTGATATTGATTTATCAAAACCTCTTCATAACCATATTTTAATTGAGAGGGAAGGGTTTGCATTTCATGTTGGTGTTGTCTATGAAAAACATCCTGAATATTGTAATAACTGTCAGACTTTAGGTCATCACATATCTCAATGTAACAAGTTGAAGAATGGAAAAATGATTGCAAGTAATAAGCCGGAAAAACCTAAAGCACGAGAGGTTGTGATAACAAAAAAAAATCACTAATCAGAGTGAGAAAAACCCTAAAATTGTTGACGCCCCTTTGCCTTCTTCAGTAACAAATGCATAAAGTTTAGATACAAACACTAATAGTCTTGCTGCTAATGTTCATGATGTTGATCTCATTCCCATTGCGGAGTTAGATGGCAACACTGTTTTACCAAAATCCCCATCAGATCAAGGAAAATATATAACAATAGTGATAAAGCATCAGATGCAAACTCAGTCGACACTTTCTTTCGAGAAGAGTTAAACGAGGAAGTGGTGCCGATAGATCATGCGCTCAGGGAGATCTTGGTAGGTCCATAGTGGTGACAGACTCTAACTTGTCAAACTTTAGTGAAAATGTTATTCATGATATGCAAGTTTTAGGGCTTGTTCCTACTGTGACCCAACAAACTATGGATTTTCTAAGCAATTCATGGGCTAACATGGGTCAAAAGGAAGATATTGTTAATTTAGACACCAATGAACAATTTCAGTTGGTGGTTCCAAAGAAAAAGAAGAAAACACTCTGAGACTATCAAAGGGTTTAAGGTTGGGGCTTCCAGTCGTTCGTCTCGCTAGTTATTTAGTTTATTGTTGCTCCTCTAGCTTCTTGTTGTTTTATTTGTTTTGGTTTGTCGTTTTCTTCTTTTATTCTCGAAGGTTTTGGTTTATGTCCCCCCTCTTTTTTGTTCTTTTTATTTCTATTTATATATTTCAAGGTGCTGCAGTTGGAGATCCTTCTGCACTCTTTATTTTGCTTAAAAAAAAAAATTAATTCTCTTTGCACCTAAGAAAAAGAAAAAAGAATCACCAGTATCAATAACTCCAACCAAACCCAGCCATACAGTATAATAATAATTCAGACTCCACTGTCTATTTATTATCAAATCAATAAAAAGAAATATGGAAAAAATAGGTTAGAACTGAGAATTTGTGTTGGAATTGGAATTCATTCATGATTAAAAAAAAGTTAGAAAAATTTGTGTTGTTGTGGTTGCATTTGCACAAGCCATGTGTACAGTGGCCCACTCAATTAGCAGCAAAGCCCTTTTGATTTCCTTCATTCATATCAAAATGCATATACTATGCTTATACTATTGTATTTTTCGACCATAGTTAGTTTCTAAGATCTTCAACCTTTTTCAACAAATTGAATCTCGCTCGCAACAGAATCAAAATAAAGAAACCCTAGAAAATCGTAAAGCAATAATGGCGAAGAAACGTGTTCCCGATTGGCTCAACAGTCCTATGTGGTCCTCCCCCACCGAACAAAACCGCTTCTCCGCTACTTCTTACCCATCGGAACCTCTTTCTCCTCCGCCTGTCACCGTCGTAGAAGATCCTCCCTCAATTCACAATGCCGTTACTACTTCACCCCCCTCTTCTTCTTCCTCCTCCGCTTCTACTTCCTCCGCCGATGACATGTCCATCTCCCGTCTGGCCCAGTCCCAGTCCCAATTGTTAGCCGAGGTACCTTTCACTCTCAAATCTAAATGCTTATGGTTATTATTCTTAATTCAATTATATTAATATTGCTAACTCTTTGTTTACTAATAGTTATCTAGGAAGGTTATAGATATGCGTGAATTGAGAAGAATCGCATCTCAAGGAATACCTGATTCTCCTGGTTTACGTTCTACTATCTGGAAGGTACCTTACCTTTTCATTTTTCTTTCAAATTCAATTAACGCTATGTTTCGATAAACAGCTTAATTAACCATTTATAGCATTAACACTGTGTTTACAAATAAACTATTTCTATAACAAAAGATAATATCAAGTTAAATTGTTTTCATTAGCTATCCTGGAGAGAACTTATGGAAATAACCTGAAAAAAACAACTTATGGACATGTCATAAGTTATTTCCATAAGCTCGTCTCCATAGGCTCTCCTAAACAGTCTCACAGTTTTTTTTTTTTTTGGTGTTACCCCAGTTACCAGGGGAATGGGGCTCTAATAATACGGAGTTCCAAATAGGCCTTAACTCAAAAACAATGTATGTTGATGTTGTAATTTATTCGTGTAACTTTTGCAGCTTTTATTAGGGTATCTTCCACCCGATCGTGCCCTTTGGTCCTCAGAATTAGCAAAAAAGAGGTCCCAATACAAACGTTTCAAACAAGATATTCTCATCAATCCTGTAAGTTAGTTGGTTTGGTTACGTTAGTCGGACTAATTTATATCTATTTTTTTGTCTGCTTAGCTCCCATCTGAATGTTTTTGTGGCTAGTTAGTCAGAAATCACGAGGAGGATGTTCAACTCTGCTAGCTATGATGCTGACGATGTCAAATGTGAGACAAGGGGCATGCTTTCTAGATCACAAATCACACATGGGGAACATCCTTTGAGTCTTGGCAAGACCAGCATATGGAATCAGTTTTTCCAGGTAATAGTCCATGCAGACTTTTCTCTATAAGATATTAGAAAGCTACTCGAACTTCCCTTTTGCATGAATGTGTTTATGCTGCTTTGTACCATTGCTTTGTCATAATTACTGTGTTATCTGTTGTGAGGAATGTTTCTAAATAGTTATAGTATATCTATGTGTGCTCTTCATGTCATGACTGGTACGCGTACGGTATCTGTCCGGTACTTAATTTTTCTCAGTATTTTGTTGAGAGTGAAATTTGTAAATTTCTCATATATTTGTCTTAACGAAACACGATTTTTTACTTTTTGAACTTCTATTATTATGTTTATGTTGTGAATTGAACAATTTAGCTCTCATGTTATATTATTCTAAAAAACTCATGTATTTTATCAACCTACCCGTTCCTTATTTTTTTTAAAGTGCCACATTTCGTACCCGGTAGCGGTACCGTACTCGTAACTACTAGGTCATGACTTATTTTGTTTGTACATTAACAGTAGGTCTTGAGGTAATTATATTTAGCAAACATGCCGCCACATGCCGCTGATGATCTAGCTGTTATTGGTATTTTAATCGTTAACAAAGGTTAATGCTCTTTTTTGTATCACAAACTAAATGAATGTATCTCATATGTACTCTGGGGAGTGAAGGGCTATTGTGATGGTAACTGTTACACTGTGTGTTTTAGGATACCGATATCTTAGAGCAGATTGACCGTGATGTAAAGCGTACTCATCCAGATATGCACTTCTTCTGTGGCGATTCTCAGTTAGCAAAATCTAATCAGGTTGTTCCTTTGGTTCCTTTGAAACTCATGCAAACTTAGTAACCAAAGCCTTATCTTTTGATTTGATTTTCTTTTTTTTGGGGGCATTTTCAGGAAGCTTTAAAGAACATATTAATTATTTTTGCAAAGTTGAACCCAGGTATTAGATACGTTCAAGGGATGAATGAAGTATTGGCTCCTTTATTCTACGTGTTCAAAAATGATCCCGACGAGGAAAATGCAGTGAGTATATATCCTTGCAAGCTCTCTCTCACCCTTTTTTCTCTTTGAGTTTGAAAATGTATTATTGCTTCCCTAGACAATTAGGACAATAAATATTGCCAAATTTAAAATTCAGCTTTCCCATGTACATAAAAGAAAATGAAAATATGTGAAATGATTAATATGTCCACCGGAATGTTGATGACGGGCTTTTTGTTTACAAAAAAGGTTTCTCAGATAGCAGTGTGGAGTAATATAGATTCATATTACTCACGTTTCATGATTTTAATTTTGCTCAACTGCTGCCAATTATTATATGCAGGCCTTTTCTGAAGCCGACACATTCTTTTGTTTTGTGGAACTATTGAGTGGATTCCGAGATAATTTTTGTCAACAACTTGACAATAGTATTGTTGGAATTCGTTCAACTATAACAAGATTGTCTCAGCTTTTGAAAGAACATGATGAAGAACTATGGCGTCATCTTGAGGTCACAACCAAAGTAAGACACAGTTTTAAATATAACATAACCATTTTAATAATTTGAGAAAGGAGACAAGGGAGAATTTATCCTGAGAAAGTTGACGATGAACTCAATTTGGTTGGCACATGAACAATGTGGACTTTTGTCCTGTGAAGCTGTCCTATGTTTTGTTAAATTTGTGTTTACTTTTATATCCAATCTTAATAAATATAAATATTAAATTGACTAGAAAGTTTGTTTATGTTGGTAGACAATGAAAGTTACAAATGTTAGAACCACAGAAGTTATTATTAACAATAACTGTCCAGTAGGCTGCACTAGACAATTAATTGTGAGACGGGGTAGAAATGAATAGGGAGGAGGAGAAATTTGTTAGTTTCTTCTTGTTCCGTTTTTTTTTTGGGTTAGATATCTCTTGAACAAATGGGAGAGATTTTCCGTTCTCCGCAATCTTCATCTCCGTTTCTGTTTGTATATCTTCTTGATACGGCCTAGTGATAGACACCAGAATTTGAATTGAAAAACCGAGTAATATTGATACTGAAGTAAAACTAATCAGAGACAGAAATATCTTATGTTGCTGTGTAGTGGAAGGAAAGTTTGATTAGAAAAATCTCACATTTCTGTTTCTAAATATCAGGTCAACCCCCAATTTTATGCATTTAGGTGGATTACTCTCCTCTTGACTCAGGAATTCGATTTTGCTGACAGCCTTCGTATTTGGGACACCCTTGTAAGTGATCCTGATGGTCCACAGGTACAAATTTATTCCTTTCTACCTTGTATTGTATTAGGTTTAAGGTTATCTGAAAAATATCTTATAATATCTTATCTTGATTGTATCTTAAGAGTAATTTTGAGTGACTTAGATGATCTTAGAATTAGTTGGCAGTATAAGATATGATTTGAAGTTGTTAAGTTACTTTTAGATGGAAAATATGAAGCAAAGGACTTGGCTCTTATAAAGTAGGGGATAATTACTGTACTTTTTTTTTTTTTTGAGGGAGGATAATTGCTGTACTTGTATTTTAGTAAAGGACAAGGTATCCTCCAATAGAAATCAAAAAACCGAAGGAACATGCAAAAAGCAACAGATCTTAAGGAGACAAATAAAGAACCACCCTCGTAGAACCCTCCTATGTTATGAAGCATGGACACCTGTAGGATTAGGTGTGCCTCTGCCCAACACCCGTCAGTGTCAAACACTCACACGTCGCCAAAAACTCAGATAAGTATCCCAAAAAAAAAAAAAATTCCGCCTTTGCTCCATGGGGATTAAAGATGTGTCAAAGCAATGATGATCAGCGAGGGGTTATATGCATCACAACATTTTTAGCTTATTCGGTAGTTGATTGATGAATGAAGGTGAAAGACTATGGTATCTTGTTTTAGAATTTTTTTAATGAAACAAATTACTCAACTTTGATGCACAAATATAAATGTTTTAATTCTCAATTTAGATATTTTACAAATAGTGTTCATATTTTATTTAATCATAATAAATAAAATATGTATCGGTGTCCTATGTTTTTTACATTAGCAGTGTTAACATCTCTGTTGTCAAAGCGGAAATGCGGCGCGGCGCGGCCACCCCGAAAATTGACGCGGCGCGGGGTGCGGGCACGTAGCGGGCGCTATTTCAATGACGCGGACACTAGTATATTTAATATTAAAATACTATACTGTTAAAAAAAAAAACTAAAATTCCTTGAACATTACTCAAAATTCATGAAGTATTCCTAATTTGAAATAAAAGTCACAAGTCTTGAGCAAAACATAAAACATATTTGCAAAAAATACTAATAAAATTCAAGGAAACCGACACTTTAAGCCTCTAA
>Ga0315914_1012016_pt1 | contig 10137 bp, 5 predicted proteins | sample MpolenodulesMG_FD_203920 | JGI IMG/M metagenome (GOLD analysis project Ga0315914, IMG submission 203920) | Medicago polymorpha root nodule microbial communities from Los Angeles, California, United States - elongated nodules | ecosystem: Host-associated > Plants > Roots > Nodule | place: USA... | reverse complement strand
TATGAGTTTGGTATTTGTTAATTCATTATAAAAACGGTGAATTAGATTAGAAAGTAGATTTATATAAAATTAGGGTTTATGGCTTGGTTTGATTAGGATTGAAATGAGAGGTTTACGTGAATTATTAAGTGTAGAATAAGGTTAGAGGAAAGTTAACATTGTAAAATAAAAAATAATTTTTTTGGCATTTTAGAAATATTTGACTTAAAAATATAACTAAGCTAAATAAAACGAAAACAAATAATTTTAGAAATTTTTAAAATCAAAATCAAAGATATGACTACAAAAGTAAAAAATAGTAAACTAACTAAAATAGGATCAAATATTTTTATTGTTTTTACAATATTTGAAACGAAAATAAAAGATACAAACTAAAATAAAGACAAGTAAAGAAAATTGCTTGAATATCATGAAGAATTAATTTACAAACTCAATCCAATATTTGTTTCCAATATTTTTCTCGAGTCGGGCTTGCTTAAAAGTCTAGCTTGACTGACAAGCAAACCATATTTTTGTGACCTATATAATGCCATCTCTTCATGTATTCTTTCAAGAAAACACTTAGTAAAAAAAGAGAGGTTTATTCAGTGTTAGCAAAAATCCCGTCCGGTCTTTATGTCAATGACTAAGATGTTGGTGTTTCTTGGGGTTTTTATTCTACTTCTTGTTTTTACTATAGGCCTTGGTTAGTTTTTGCGTTTTTCGTTGTGCTTTGTTTTCTTTTCATGTTATTGCTGGTGGTTTTTACCGTGTTTTCTTATTTACCATTAAAAAAATGTGTGAGAAGAAAGCCTAATGGTTATGCTTCTAATGTTTTACTTTTTTTCAGGTATTTATTGTATTTGCCAAAATCGGGTGGATAACGAAAGGAAGGACATGGAGAGACGTGGTGGAGATAATTTATAATGACCTAGGAAAGAAAACAACTCAAATTTTCGTAATGTTTGATTATCTCTAACTAATAGTAGTCATGTTAATGACAATTTTTGCATTGAACTTGTTACTTTGATTTTACTACAATATAATGTTTTCAAACCTTTAGTTTGATTATTATTATTATCTTATAGTGTTAAAGTTTATGATAATGTTTGCATTAAACTTGTTAATTAAATTGTTTTTGTTCTCAGTCTTCTAAACCATTGTTGTCAAAATCTCGATTTAAATTCTAAAATCCAGGATTTTGCGAATTTCTTTACATTCATCGACTCAAATCCATAGTAGAATATCAAAATAGGCAAATCCTTCAATTTATTGATTTTAATTGCGATTTTACGATTTCTTATAAACTAAGTCATGTATGACAATATACCATTTATAACATATATTTAGTATTATTTTTTATTTTTTTTGTAAAATTCATCGATTTTGATTGCGATTTACGATTTCTTATATCGATTCTACAAAGTAGTTGAGTAAAATCATTCGATTTTTGTTGCGATTTTACGATTGTCAATTTTACTCTTCTCTTTTGACCTGAAGCATAAGCCCAATTTTGACAACTATGTTCTAAACCAACATAATCATGCTAACGGCAAAGTAAATATAAATAACGTATTAATTTCAATTTACATGAAAGATCGTATTTATCTCAAGTGTTATATAAAATTCTCATATAGACTAAGTCAACACCGCTATTAAGGGATATAGATACCAATGTTTTAATACGAAAACTGTGCTAAACCATTAACTTTCTAAGTTATTTTAAAAAAAATATTTAGGGATCCTATTGGTGTGTTTGTTTCAAGTTATATTTGTTGATTCCTGGGAATAAAATAATAAAAACATATATGCCTATGTTTGTTACAAGTTTACTAAATTTGATTCTCCGGTATAAAATGTTCTTGGGAATAGAAAAATTTTCCAAAAAAAAATGGTGGGAATAAAGTTCTCATGGAGATGAGAATAATTTCATATGTAATTACCTATTATAATTCCTATTTTTATGGTTCCTAGGAATATTATAAAGTTAACCAAACATATTTTTTCAAGAATGTTATTCTTAAGAATAAATTTGGTAAACTTGAAACAATAGTAGTATACTTCACAGAGAGTGAAAATTGAGAAGTCGTGATGTGTTCTAAATTTTTGATAATATTTTTTCGGTGACACACCAAAAATATACATGAAACAAATTTATTTCCAGGTCACAATGGTGAGGGCCAAACTATGAAGTACATTATGTGTTAACACTTAATTTCCTGTCAATCAATGGATAAAATTTAATTTATAGGTTTCAACTAATTTTTGACATAATTCATCAATAGGAGACGACATTTAACAATTGATATCTTTAAGCTCATCAAAGTCATAGTGTTATAACTCTTATTCCAACTGAGTCTTTTCTTGAATAGAAAAATATGAATTGTAAAATTTCTCAATAAAACTACAAATGTTGTGAAGCTTGTTTTATATTTTACTTGGTTTAGAAGGTTTTTATTAGTAGAAACATAAGGGTTCAAAGCCCAAAATATTGAATAAAACATGCTTATTATACAATATTAATATATTATCTAAAGTTTACAATAAAAAAAATCGATGTTGAGTAAAATTATTTTTTATTTTTTTTTGTAAAATTCATCGATTTTGATTACGATTTTACGATTTCTTATATCGATTCTACAAAGTAGTTGAGTAAAATCAGTCGATTTTGGTTGCGATTTTACGATTGTCAATTCTAAAGTAGTTAAACTATGTTAGAACACGTTTGAAGAAACAGATTCATCATGTACTCTATAAAATGCCACATGGTAAGCTAACTAATAACAAACAAGTCCCACATCGGAACTTTGTGAAATATAGTGAGACTATGTTTAGCTATAAAACCAGCTGTGTGTCTTTATTCATCAAAGGTTGAGATTTATCCAGCGACAATAGTTGAGCAAATTTGATATCGAACAAATTAGGTAATACCTATGTTTCAAATTTGCCAACAATTTTCTCTGGAAATCTTCTCGCTGGCCTGATTTTGTTATCTTTCATTCTCTTAATCTTGTTGATTGCTATTATTAAAAAGCTCATTCTCCACAAATTCAATCCAACCACCTAGCACAAACAATCTTGGAGAGAAAAAATTAATTGTCATAAAGAAATATCAAATATATGCTTCTGTAACTTGATTGAAGAGCATTTCAACTTGTTTGATCCCTTCTCCAAATTCAAGTATTTAAGATCCAAATTATTTTCAACTTGTTTGACTAGGAATGAAATGAGAGGCTTACGTGAATTATTAAGTGCAAAATAAGGTTAGAGGAATTAGAGGAAAGTCTGATATTAATTTAATAAAAAATTTAAGAATTACTATAAAAATAAAGGCAACTTGGTAGGGTAGCTAATTAAAATAAAGAATTAAAATGTTTTTTTTTTTTTTGGAATTTTTAGAACATTTGAATCAAAGTAACATTTTAAAATAAAAACCAATTTTTTCGGCATTTTAGAAATATTTGACTTCAAAATATAACTATGCAAAATAAAACGAAAATAAATAATTTTAGAAATTTTTAAAATCAAAATATGACTACAAAAATAAAAAATAGTAAACTAACTAAAATAGGATCAAATATTTTTATTGTTTTTACAGTATTTGAAACAAAAAAAAAAGATACATTTTAAAATTTAGACAAATAAAGAAAATTTCTTGAAAATATCAACTACTCGCAGCAGAAGAGTCAATAATATTGATCATAAATGAGATTTTATTAAGTTTAATTTGATTATAAATAATGTCAAATAATGCAGCAAAAAGATTAAAAAAAATTCAGATCATGAAGAATTAATTTACAAAACAATCCAATATTTGTTTCCAATATTTTTCTTGAATCGGGTCTAATATATTTTTTCCTACATACCCGCGAGGGATCAAATCCATGTAGTTCATGGTAAAAAACCAAGTGATTTGTTTGGTGTTTTTTATTTTAAAAGAAAAAGATTCAAATATAGTTAAAATGGATTGAAGTTTTTCTGAGAAAATAAAAGGAAAATCACTTGATTGAAAATTAAGATTTGTTTAGAAAAGAATTTTTGTGAATTTTTTATTATCTGAATGCTTTTGTTGATTTTTTTACTTAAAGCCTAAAAATAAAGTGTGACAATAAAATAAAGCGCGAGAGATTGTCATAATGACGTTGGATCAAAATGAAACCCCTTTCCCTTGGATAAAAATAAAGTCTTCTACTTTTTTTTGCATTTTTTTAATACATAAAAGCGGAATAAATAAATAAAAATAAAGACAAATGCATGATTTTTTTCGTTTATATTTACAATGCCTTAAATACATTCTAAATCCATGCAAATAAGTAAATGACAATTAAAAATGCATATGATGATATAATAATCATAAATAAAAATGAAATGAGAAATAAAAGAAAATAAAATGCAAGAAAATTAAAAAAAATAAATAAAAAGATGCAGGGGGGTGCAAGCAGTAAGATGGGAGTGAAGGAAATAATAAAAAAGAAAACATATTGGGCTGGGAAAAGGCCCAAAACGCGTGGACCAACCAGATTGGATCTGGGCCATTGATTTGATCAATGACCCTGACCTGATCCAAAGGAGCATCACAAAGCACCCATGCGCATTGTATCACAGAGCTATATAAATAGTTATTCCCTTCAGTTTTTTTCATTTTCCCCTCTCCTTTCTCTCCCTTCTTTCCCTTTCTCTCCCTTCTCTCTAAAAGCTTCTTCTTCTCCGGTGGGTTCCTCAAGAACACCATCGTGTTGCTCAGAATCCGGCGAAGGTTAGCCGATTTCGGCGCGGTGGCCGACCACCCAAGGTGGCGGCGGCGCCGCCAAAACCACCTATTTTTTATTTTTATTTTTTCAATTCTCTTTCATACCTTTCTTTCCCTCTCTCTTTTTTGTTCTATTTTTTTTTTAAAAAAAACTTCAAAAATACCAACCCTAGATCTACAACAGTAAAAAAAGAAATATACCCTTGTGCTTTTTAGACCTGGACCAATTTGGCCTTATGGCTATGAGTTATTTTGGATCCAATTTGATGTGTTGATTTGGACTGATTTGTTGTGTTGGTTCGGGCCGGTTTGTTGTGTTGGGTTCGTTTCTGTTGGTGGTGATGATGATAATTTAGTACGGGTTTGTTGAATTCTTATGTTTAGACTGGTTCTCTGTGATAATGATGTTGTTTCGATTGTTTGTGACTTGTGATGTTGATTGGGGTTTTGGTTGGTGTTTGTGAGAAATGGTTGTTTTTGTTGTTGTTCTATGACGTTGTGATTGAGGTTTTTTCTTTTTTTTCTCTGCCTTTCTTGCTGTGTTTTAAAGTCCTTTTGGTTGATGATAATCGAAAATTTGGTTAATGGCTTTGATGGGGATTAAATGGTGTTAATGGTGAATTGGACGCATTTTGGTAAAATTGGAAATAAGGAAAGCTAGCCTTTGTAACCGGGCTTGAATTGTGGCGTGGACTGATAAGTGCTAGAAAGTAGTAATTTAAATGAATATTTATGGCACTTTTGTTACTTGTTTTGCAATTTATTTAGGGAAAAGCTGAGAGATAAGTGATTATGGCCCTTTTACGCTTTATCTATCTTACTTTACCCATTTATGCAGGAATTTAACTCAAGACACTAAGTAAAGAAGAAAAACAAAGAAAAAGTACAAAGGTTTACTCGCAATGGCGAGTAGAAAAAAATCAAAGGCGAGTCAGAGGCGAGCAATAGACAGAGTACAAGAAATTACTCGCACTCAACACGCAATGGCGAGCAGGAGGCAAGTGAACTCGCAATGGCGAGTGAAAGGTGAGTCCAAAGGCGAGCAAGTTCCAGAGAGCACCATTTTTCACACGCCCTCAACTCGTAATGGCGAATGGAAGGTGAGCAACTCGCCATGGCGAATGCAGTTACTCACAAGTCAAGTTAGGGCGGGTAAAACTCCTCAGAGCTGACGTGGTACAAACCCACTGGTGAAGGAACCTTAACTCGCCATGGCGAATGTTGTTACTCGCGTGACGAGTTGATGCAGAACAGAAAGTCTATAAAAGCCGACTTGATCATTTCATTGAATTATTATCTTATCATATCATTATATCTTGTAATAGTCTTAGAGAGAGAAATAGGGCTTGTTCTTCATAGAGTAAGAGTGATATAAGGTGGATTCTTCCTCATTTTTTGAGAGATCACAAGTTTGTAATGAATCTTCATCTTTCAATTCATTCTTGCAAAGCTTCCATGACAATGAGTAGCTAAATCTCCATTGTTGGGATTATAGGTACTTGATCTTAGCTAAACATGTAATCTTTTGATCTTTAAATATATGGTTCTAGCATTTGATTTGATATTGAGATTATTCTTGCACTTTATTGTTTATGTTTGATTTAATTGCTATTGAAAAATACTATTGAATCTAGGTTTAGAATAATCATCTATCCAAACATTAATTCTAGACATGGAATTGATGTTTAGATAATCACTTTTTGTATCCAAACTTAATGCTTTCGGATCGTTCAATAGATTGAGAATTTGTCGATCGAACGATACGATCGACTCTTGAATCGTTTAATAGTTTGAGACATCGACGATTAAACGATACAATTGAATTCACAATATTATTTGGACACGAATGATATTGTCGAGGGATACATGATAATATCAAAGAAAAAGCTAGAATCCGTATATGATCTTTAGGTTATGTGTGATGCTTGATCAAGGAACTCTAATCCTAACAAGTTTCAAGCCTTATTAATCTCAACTTTTATTTTCGCAAAATAGTTAACTTAGTTTCAAACAAACAAACAATCAACCTTTAACTTAAAATGATAATTGATGTCGAAGGGTTCATGATATCGCACTGGTCCCTGAGGAGACGATACATACAATACTTACTTTTGATCGTTGTAAAATACTATATCAGGACAAGAAAGAAAAACAATTGGACCCTAACATATATTTTGGACTTAGGATTAATCAAAATAAAAAAGAATAAAATAACCTAAAATAAAAAACAAAACAAAAAAAAAATAACAATAAATTAAAAGATGAAAATAAAAATAAAATAAAACCTAATAAAAACTAATATTAAAATAAGATAAAAAACAGACCCGAAAACGAATTAAAATAAGGTATTTTAAAATACCTCTCTGCCGAAATTTTCTTTGAAAAGTCAATGAATATTCCGGATCAGAGAGCGTATGAGAGTGAAATCTTAGGTGAAAAATTAGGGTATGACCGTGCTTGGTCTTTAATATGTGCTTTTGTGTTGTGATTTTTCCCCTGAATGAGTGATGATATGTGTGTTCATGATAATGCATCATGTTTATGATGATTTAATCAATTAGAACTTATGTGTTACGTTGAATTTGTGTTAACTTGTTTAAATTATGTGTATCCGTGAAACAATGTGTGTTAATTGTGTAATAATTAAGTACTGTGTTGTTAAGTGTGTAATACGTTTGTGTTATACTTGTTTAAGTATTTTGAGTAGTATACTATATTATGTATGAATTAGTGCAATGTTTCACATGTATCCAAGGATTCCAAGTGATATCAACTGAAGATGCATGGTGATGATAACAATAAAAGCATTTGTGCAAAGCCAAGGTACATGTTTACTTTTTTTTTTCTTTCTCAAATGATAGCTTGAATATGAAGTTTGCAAACCACACAAAGTTAAGTCATGCATTTCTCCACAATAATACTTTTGATCATGAATCAATTAGAACCAAACAAAAATGCGAGGAAGCTTCAAACTGATTTCAATATATGCATATGTGACTGACAATATTTCTTTTAACTCGTTCGCTTTATTTCTAATCTTGCGATTATTTTTTAGTTTATGAAAACACAAAAAGGATCAAGGCATATTTTTGAAACTTGAGAGAAGCTACTAGCCAAATATAGCCTACACCATGAGTGAGTGAGCGAGTATTTGATTACCTCTTTGAGCCAAAATTACAGAATCTGCATCAGTTCTGTACTGGAAGATTCGCTAACCATACTACTGGAAATTCCGGCTTAATTGCGGTCTGCCCCTAGTCACCTAAATTGTTACCTTTGGTTAGCCTTCATTGCATCCTCCAACACCTTCATTGTGTTTGCTTTGAGGGGTGGATTTAGTCCCACATCAAATAGATAGGACTCTTGAGAAGAGTTTAAAAAGAGGAAGCACTCCTCACCTTACAAGCTGATTTTGTAAGGATGAGTTAGACCCCAAATTCAACACATATATTATGTGCTTAGTAAAAATGTCTTGCTTTCAAAATACAGTTATAGAACTGAACAATCAAGAAGATTATGATTTGCCTTCAATATAAAACCCTGATCCTTCATGATATTGAGTACCTTGTCTTAGGATAAAGGAGAAATCATTTAAATTATGGTTTATTTTTAGTTGGGGAGAGATAAAGAGGCTGGCTTATATCACAAGTAAAAAGGTAAAATTTCAAATACCATCTTGACAACCTTTGAAAATGAAAAGAAAAAGAAAATAGAAAAGTTGAAAAACAATAGAAAAATAAAAAAGAGGAAGTTTGTTTTGTGAAAAATATGCTTCTGTAGACTAAGACCACTTTGATTCAAGTGCCTATGCATAGAACATTTTTTTTGTTGTCTAGCCACGTTACAACTCTTTAAACGCCTTAGTGATCTTTGCTTGAATATTTTCAAATGCTTGGATGAATGCACAACTTGATCAAGATGTTAGTAAATTTGTTATGTATGAGTTTACGTTCCCACGCAAATTGTGTCAATACTCATCTACTTACAAAGAAATGTGTTAGGTGTAATTCAATATCTATTGTGTTGGTGGCTTGGGATGTAGGAGCTGAACTGCCTATTTTGAATAAATTGTATGTTCATTTATCTACTTCTTTTGCAAGAAATCAATTATAAAAATTTCTAATTGATACAAGTATCATTTATATTAGTATAGTTTGCCAAACATCTATTACGTCTAGTTTCTATCGAAGGCAAGTGCATCCGCCAAAATTATGCCAGAGCACTATAAAGATTTTTGAAGACATCTTTGCTTTAATTATCATCTACCTTCTATTAGGGGATGAGCGAAAGCTTAGATTACTATATGTAATGATTCACATCATAAGACATCTCTATATGAAACCGTGAAATTTCCAAAATAATCAATTTATATATATTGAAAAAGGTGAAGGATTTTAAGATAATTTATGAAATATATTTGAAATGTTCAAATGGTTATATCATATTACGAAATGAAAAATAAGATCATATTTCATTTGATCCGGTGGTTTTGTGTCTCTTAGGTATATATTAACCATGGGATCTGAGTTTGTGTCTGGAAATTGACGAATTTTATTTTTGTCTATTAAAGGAAAAATTAAAATTCGAAAAGTGTGTTAACTAAATACGAAATATGAACGTGAAACTATAAACTGAAAAAGAACAAGTGCATGTGAAATAACCATCATGAATGATATATGAAAATCAGAATGTTAATTGAAAAAAAAAACATTTTCCTTTCACTAAATTGTTTGATTCGTACATTTCCTTTCACTAAAAGGTCTACAGACATAAATGTTGTGCAACTATGCTGGCATAAACAGAAACGAAAAACATACTTGTATATGTCAAATTTCCACAAAAAGTGTTTTTAGTCATTTCTTCTTGTCTTAAGTGTACAAGAGTGATTGGACAATTTTTTTTATGTAAAATATCATTGATCGATAAATTTGGTGTGACAGTTCAATTCAAATCAACGTTTTTAAAGTATCTTAAAGGAAGTTCACCAGTTTACCGAAATGCAAATGATTTACCTTAAGTAGTGTGAGCGAATGAAACATACAATTTAGTATGTCCACACATGTTTTGATACTTAATTGTAAAACTATCTTCATCTTCGCCTTTTTTTGAAGAAGCTAAAATGAGATATATTACTGAAAGCCTGAAGATTTCAGCACAAAGAGTGCCGAAAACCCAGCTGGAAGAGTATCAAATACAATACAACAATAAAACGGGGAACAAAAATGGAAAACTAAAAAAGAGAACTACCCTGTTACAAGATAATTCCCAAACAAGGTAAGGGGTTTAACCACCAAGAATGGTAGGAGAAAACAAAACTAGGACGATTTGCTTTTAGCCACCAGTAAGATTGAAGCTTAACTTTATCTAGCAATTGTGTAATTGAAGCTTCTGTTTGGTGAAAAACACGA
>Ga0315914_1012014_pt1 | contig 10141 bp, 4 predicted proteins | sample MpolenodulesMG_FD_203920 | JGI IMG/M metagenome (GOLD analysis project Ga0315914, IMG submission 203920) | Medicago polymorpha root nodule microbial communities from Los Angeles, California, United States - elongated nodules | ecosystem: Host-associated > Plants > Roots > Nodule | place: USA... | reverse complement strand
TGTTTAAGGGTATAATAGGAATAATGAAAAAGTAAATATAAATATACTCATCTAGTTTGTTATATTTTTTTAAATGATAAAGGAAAAAAACAGACATATATATATATTGATATATTCATACCGTGTTTATTAGATTTTTTTAATATTTAAATTTATTATTATCTATTTGTTACATGTGTTATTTGTATTATAAACTGAGGGCATTTTTGAAAAGAAAAAATCAGCCCAAAAGAGCTTAAATGGGTAGTTTTCATTATATATAGTATAGATTACAATGGATTTTGAGTTTTTGGTTACAATTGATAAAACATTAAAATGATTTTTTTTTTATAATTTTCATTAAATCTTTAAAATTAAATTCAATTGTACTCCCTTTACCATGAATGAATTATTTTAATATAGTATTTTTTATTTACAATTTTTAAAACTTTAAACCATTCTAAAATTTAATTCCTTTTTATATTCAATTGTACTCCCCTTTAATTTATATAAAGTGAGCAGTTGTGGTAGTGGTCGGACCTGTTAGTTTGTTTGGATATCAGTTGACTATCTATCTTTGTATTTGTTTGTCAGGAACTTTGTATTTTCTAGTATCCTCTTTAGTACGTCTTATGCTAGAGAGGCGTCTCTGCTAGTGTGAATATATATACCATTTTTCCTTCTTCAATTTTTTTTTTTATATATAAAGTGAGGTTTTATCAAAAAAGAAAAGAACTTACGTAAAGTGAGGTGAGTTGTTGATTTGCATATGCCCGTAAATTATATTACTATACTTTTTTAGAAAAAAAAAAAAAAAGGAAATGTTAGGTTATAAGATGTTAAATTGATATGAATGGATATCAATAGGCTATGTGCCTCTTTTGACCCTTTAAGTTTGACAAAAATACAGGGTTAAACCTTTAAATTTTTCAAGTTTCAAATAAGTCTTTTAAGTTGTTAATTTAATACACCGTTATCATTTTTAGGACCTATTTAAAACTTAAAAACTTAAAAAACTTTAAATAGGTGTATTAAATCAACAACTTAAAGGACTTGTTTGTAACTTAAATAACCTATTTAAAACTTAAACGATTAATATGTTATTTTTGTCAACTTAAAGGACCAAAAAAGGTATTAAACCATATCAATATATTGAGTTGCTAAAATTGGTACTAATAAGTTTTTTGCATTTAACTCTACAAAATACTTCCTTCGGTCATAAGAAACTATTGACTTTTTAGATTAATTGAATAATTAATGTATCTTGTTGAAAATATAGACTAGATATATCACTTGCACAATGAACCTAAAAAGTCAAGTGTTTCTTATAATAAGGACCGGAGAGAGTAAAAGGATTGCCAAGGCGCGAGTCATATTTAAAAATTGTAAATAAAAAAAATACATTACATGTCTGACTTAATATAAATTAAAGTGAGAATACAGTTGAATATAAAAGGAAATTAAATTTTAGAAAGGTTTACCGTTTTAAATATTGTAAATAAAAAAATTACATGAAATTATGTGGGCACCCATGTTCATTTTGCACTATCCACATTCATTTTGCATTTTGCAGACAAAAAAAAAAAAAAGAAATTGGTCTCGCACCGTACGTGACCCATGAAGGGCTCGCATGGGAGACGGAGCCGAGAATTATGCCTATCCCATGGTGAGAGGAAATTTGCAGTTTGATTCCTTAAAAAAAAAAAAAAAAAAAAAACACTTTTCAAAGGTTATGCTTTTTTGATTATAGACACACCGGCTCCTGAAGAGAAAGTAAACTCAAAAGGAGGATCCCTTGATAGAGGTTAGTGTTGACTCTTTTGGTATTTAAGTTTACATTGTGTTTTTCAAAACCAGTTGACTTTGTGTGATTCTTTTTGGAGTACAGATATAGTTCTAGCAGAAGTTACCAAAGAGAAAAAGCTAATAAGCTATCTTATGTGAAGGCATGGGGAGAAAGTGAAAAAACCAAAGCAGATAACAAGTATGACTATTTCATATGTTTTTGCATTTTGTAGTTACAAGCATAGTTTGTTTATTTAATCAAGAAACATTGCATGGCACTCTTACATTGCATGAGACAATAATCATAATTCACACAGTACTTATTTTACTAGTCTCAACGCACCCTTAAAAAAATAAAAAATACTAGTCTCAAAACTGAAAAGATGATGTGATTTTACAAATGACCAATTGGTAAGGTATGGAATAAATATTTTTACAAATTTCCAATGTTGCTTTGATGTTTTTTTAATACACCTTTGTATTTTACTATTCTCTGGATTCTCAATATATTTTTTTTGAACAAACTGAATTTTCAATCTTGGTTAGATTTGAGTCCTGATCTTGGTCAGATTTTACTTATCTTTCGGCCAAACTCCAGATTATCATGATCCCTTGTCTGGAAGAACCGAAGTGTTCACACATAATAAAAAAAAGTAAAGTGGGTCAACTAATTATCTCAAAATGAGTCAGGATCCGTTACCATGATCCTCTTGAATTGCATTAATAGAAATACTATAAAACACCAAACAGAAAACAACAAATATCATAGATATACACACAACCAGAAAAAGAAAATTAGCAAGAGAAATATAGAGTAGAAAAACCAAAATATTTCCCTAATTCCCATCACAAAATTTAATGATGAAAGAATTATAAAATATTTCATTTTTTTCCAACTCCAAGTCCAACTAGTAGTGACAAATGTCTAAAAGGGAGAAGCAAAAGAGTTTCCTAAGAAGCTCATGTCATTGTTCATAGGAAAATCAAACAAGAGCTGCAAAGCAGTGTCTGATGAATCTTGCAAGTCATTGGAGCTTGATGAATCAGATTCAAGAATCACATCTTCAGCACTAAACTTGTAGTTCCTCCAATCCAACTCTTCTTTCACAGAATTATTGCTTGCTGTAACAGCAGAAATGGAGTCACATTTGTTGGAAGATAAAGATCCTGCAGAAATAGGACTCTGACAGCAACTAGTAATTATGTTATTATGATCTGTATCTGGTTTTTGAACCTTGCGAAATGCATCTCCAACTTCAGAGTTCCATATACGGAGGAAATAATCAGAAGAAGAATCAGTTTTTGCGAAGGAATTAGGATTGGTGTTGAAGTGTGATGACTCAATTGAGAGTCTTGCTTCTGCTTCAAGCCTTGCACTCTCCCATTGAGCCGTGTGACGTGTTGAAATCGATGCATGTGACTTGTGATTTGGGTAACTAGTTGATGAGGCTACTGGCTCATGTGTTTTTGGATCAATTCCCAAGCTTTTGAGACGTTTCTTCAAATGTGTGTTCCAAAAGTTCTTTATCTCATTGTCTGTTCTTCCGGGTAACTGAGATGCAATTGCAGCCCACCTGAAATTTTGTTAAATTTGATGACTAAGGTTCAAAGAACGCATCCAACTATCTAGATTTAAAGATCAGGATTTTTGAGAAGAAAAAAAAAGTATGAAACCACCATCTTGGTCACGACATCAAAGTATTTGATGTCTCTGCAACTGCGGTCGAGGACACATCAGCAGTATTTACCGGACCGACTCAACACAGTTGTATGCCTAAGACTTATTTAAATAAGAGCGAAAAGTGATTTTGCTTTAACTTCACAACCATGCATTTTAGTTAAGTAGAGCTTGAAAAATTATAACTTGCGCAATGTAGGTTTTGAACTTAGGTCTCCGAGCAAAATAGTAGAGCTCTTTGCGAATTGTGCTTCATAACAATTTAGTAAAGTTTATGTACGCCATTTACTTATACTAAACAATATTTTTATTTGGGGGGGGGGTCTAATTTGTTATAGATAAAATAAGTATAGAGCGAAGGCTTGGGTCGCCTTATGCTATCAAAGTTTGTGACACAAATGTGACCTCTATTCAAAATTATGTTTTATGATAAAGTACTATAATATATTCTATAGAGATCTAAAAGTTTCACAACAGTGGATCTCATGAAAACTGTGAAGTATATTTAAATTTTTCTAAAAAAAGCATATTTAAATATATTTTGAAGATTTTATGTACATGAAGAGGAATCTAGATTTGTGAAGGATGAGACAAAACTGAAGAGCTAATATACTTCACTACCAAAGAAACTGTATGAATTGAAAACAAGCTTAATTAAATGCTGGACTGTTTTACCTATTTCCAAGGATAGCGTGAAGCTGAATGACTAATTTTTCTTCCTCAGGAGTAAAGGGTCCACGTTTAATGTCAGGTCTCAGATAGTTGGTCCATCTAAGCCTACAACTCTTACCACAACGAAGAAGACCTGAAAGTAAAATAATAATACTAATTTGTATAAACATGAAGTCTTTAATTCATGTCTGGCTGACAAACAGAATAGAATATCATTTATTGTTGTTATTTTGCTTCTTTGACAATGGTTATTAATTATAGAACATAGAAGAAAAAGTGTCCAAAGAAATGAATCATTGTTTGGCACGTGGCTAGAGTAATGAAAAATGAATACTAAAGTTTTGGTTAGAAATATATTGAAAGGTTAAAACAAAACAAGAGAGCAATAAAAATTAAAGCATATATTTTTTTTTTATGTAGTGTAACAACTAATATACCAACATTTCGTTATTTCGAGTGGAACCTGATTTGGATTCCTTAAGTTATGTTTCAAGTTCACAGAAAAAAAGCGTGGTTGAGAAGGAGACTTCATTTAAGGTGGCTAGCAAGATTTTTTAGCATAAATTAATTATTGACAAAGTTGATGGATACTTCGGACTAATAAAATGGTTAAAAATAAATAAAATTTAGAGTAATTATAATGTTCCAAGCATAGCATTAAATATGTCTGCTATTCAAATTATTTTGCTTTTGACATATTCCTGTTTTTTTAACTTTTAATAACTCAAGAAAAAAATAGAGTGGGAGACAAGGAGTTAAGAGTGATGCTTCCCTTCACATGTTCAAGAGTCCTTAAATTGGCAAGTGATGTGTTAGTGTCACAAAAAAGAAGCAGCTACCATGGATGTATATAAAACCGAAGATAGGAACTTTCTTCCCCTTCACTCCATGACCCCACTTTTGTTCTAAACTTCATAATAGCTCAGTGCTTAAAATATGCCCACCATTATTGAGAGACATAAAAAAATTATTCTAAGTTACTTAAAAACAAGGATTGTAACTGATTCCAAAGAAAAGTTAAGAAAGTTCTCTATGAAATATCTTTTTCACCTTGAAAAAAGTTAATTCAAGAACATATATATAATATTTTAATTTGCAGTGAAGACATAAAAAAATCAAAATGTTGGTTCAAATTGCAACAGCAGACATTTTCTTTAAAAAAAACTTTATATGCTCCAAATCCATAATATTACTTCTTTAGGATTGACTTTGAATTTGACAAAAATTGCTCTCTAGAACTTCACAAAATCATGGTAACTTCGTCGAACTGAGTGCATGTTTGATATCAGAGTGAGTTTGTTAGAATCACATGTAGCCGGCCACCATGATTTTACAAAACTACAACTTTTGCTAACTATTTTAAAAAAACATGCACTCACAAACAACCCTAAAATGCACTTAGCAAGTCAAATACAAACAAAAAAGAAAGACATATATAAAGGATGAAATGAGACCTGTGATCTTGGGAAGAGAACGCCAGCTTCCATGACCACCATTCTTCTTAATATAGTTAGCAAGAATTTCATCCTCTTCAGCAGTCCAAGGTCCTCTCTTCAAACCCTTCTTATCACAACAAGGTGTCCTTCCCATTTTTTTCTCTATTCACTTCTCAAGAACAGCTAGTACACATTAATAAAGAAAAGGTGACAGCAAAAAATGCAGAATTTAGAGCATGTTTTCAACACTTGAACTAGACTCAAGAGTGTTGTGAGATAGTAATAAATAGGGAAGAACATGGATGTTGAAAAAGTTGATCTGAGGTGGCATTATTACTGGATGGGGGCATGCAGCATCAGCGAGTTTCAAGCTGGATTTATTAGCAATAAATGCATGTTCTGTAGCATTGGAGAAGTTGCATCATCATTGAGACAAATTAAGAACTTGCTGAAACAGTGAAAGAGATTTTTTTGGTTTTCATTTTGCACAGAACTAGGATGAGAGAGAAAATTTGCAGTCAAGATGATAGTGATAGCATTAATGGCAGAGACAGAACAACTATGGAATGCATTTATGTCGGATTCTCTTGCAGAAAAGTCAGCGTAGGATTGAAAACCAACACAGACAGTTAAAAGAGAAGGACATTAGCATTTATGGAGAGTGCAATTATTAGGGTTTGCATAGGGTACCAACACAGTCACACACACCATGAAATGTATTCTACTTTTACACTAGCTTAGTTCATCTGTTTGATAGCACATGTGCAATGGCTTCGGTGGTGAAGACTGTCCACCACTTACATAAATACATTTTCAAAGTATATATTTCATCCAATGTTAAATTCTCAACACATTCTCAAGTAAATGACTATCTAAATTTCTATAGCATGATCTGCGTAGTATAATTGTGACCAAAAATAGTGGGTGATTAACGGATTTAGATAAATTTTGATACCATCTTATAATTTAGATCAAGTTTATTTCAACTATTATAAAATTAGTTTGTAAAGCAAAGACCTTCGCATCACCTAAAAATCAATTTTCATCTGATGTGAGATTTTTAACAAAAACCGAATAAGAGTGGATTGATCATTCAACATCTTTGCATCCATGGATAAAGACTTGGGTTTCATTTACAGTTTGTTAGAATAGAAAATACTAGAGTGTGACCCGCGCGACGCACACACGTTGATGTATTTTTATACATCCTGAATGAGAGGATTCCAATACGCGCAACAAATGAATACTTGAGACAAAATTGATACATTAGCAATGAAAGAGGATTGTGCAAGCCATCAGAGAAAAATAAGGAAATGAATTATAAGATTTAAAATGGTGAGGGCAGGATTGGTAAATAAAATGGATTCAATTCTCCTAGAATAGTGTGTGATATATATCGTGAACTTGTTTTACTGAGCTGCGAATATGGATTTTTAGATTATGAATAGTGTGTAAAATTAATTGATCTTTTAAAAAAATCTATCCGAACTTTTTAAACTTCATTTCATATCTTACTTCAATTTTTAACAAAATTTCAGATCACACGATTTCTTTGAAATAGACACTAATTGCTCTAACCCCAAACTATTTCAAGTATTGCTTCACGATTTAAAAGTAAAATAAAATATAAATAGAATTATTTATTAACACAAGAGTTAGATGATCTCAACAATAAATTTGAAGTACTGAATGATATTTTCAAACATAAAAAATAATTAAAATTGGTGACATATAATACTCATTTACTACATGGATAACATCGTATTTAGAATCCAAAATCAAATTGAGTAGACAAAAGTATATGCTCTTCCCGTCATCACGAAGATGAAATGAAAAGAATATCATACTACATAAAGTACATATATGTGTCATTGTCTGATTTCTAACAATATATTATACATGTTATTGTCTATTTTCTAACAAATATTATATTGATCTTACGGCGAGTTGCAATTGTCAACAACAAAAGGTTTGACGTCGGAGCAAGAGATCGTGGAGATAGGCCCTTTGGCGGTTTGAATTCAGGTGTTGACAAAATCATAGAAGAATTCATTGATTGATGAAGCTGCAGTAGAGATGCATGTTCTAAATATCACGGGATTTGCGGAGAGCAAGCACAGAAGGAGAGGCAGGAGAGGATCCATAAGAAATAGAGAGGGTTGTGATTGATGAGAGAAGAAGAGAGATGTCATTTTTAGAAGAAAAAAAATGAGATGAAAGAGAGTGGAGGTTTTGGTGAGTTAACGAAAAAGAAAGGTGGTGGGATTCATGAGGGCAAAAAAAAGAGATATGTTTTATTGTATGAATAACACTTGACTTCTTGCATGTAATTAATCTTATTGACACTTTTTTTACTGCATGGATAACAATTGGATTGTTGCATGCATTTCTCATGACACTTGACTTGTTGCATGAGTAAAACTTAGCTTGTTGCATTCATTCCTCTTGACACTTGGCTTGTTGTATGTATTCCACGTGAGTCTTGACACTTGGTTTATTGCATGGGTAACCCTTGGATTGCTGCATGGATTCCTCATGACACTTGACTTGTTGTATGTATTCATCGTGAGTCATGACACTTAGTTTATTGCATGGGTAACACTTGAATTGTTGCATGTACTCCTCTAGACACTTGACTTGTTGCATGTATTCCTCACGAGTAATGACACTTGACTTATTGCATGGGAGACTGATGGGGTAAATCCGCAAATGCACGGTTTACCGAAGTAGTAATAAAAGAGTATCGTTCCGACAAGGAATTATGAATTCAATTAACTTTCAACGACGATTAGAAAAGAGTTTGAGTTGTAAGAGTTTGGATTTTTAATTGAAAGAAAATAAAAATAATAAAAAGTTCATTGGGATTATTGGTTCGTCATGGTGACAAATCCTTCACAAACCAAACCCTAAACCTAGAACTTTATGTTGGACCTGTTTTCTAAAGACAAGTTTCTCTTTAGCCTATCACATCTCCTTTCGGTTTCAGTGAGTGTGCTCCTCTAGCAACCACGCATATTCTCATGGTTGATTGCTATTGGAAGCCTTGAATCTCGAAACTTTATTGTCTCAAGGTTTGTTAGACTATTCTCATGTTTCGCAATCCTTGTCTAAATTCACTTGTTTCAATATCAAAACTTCTTCTTTCGATGCTTCGCTTTGATATTTGTGATGATGAATTAACAAGTACTAACTCTTTGTTGTCGCATTATGAGTTTGATACTTGTTAATTCATTATAAAAACGCTGAAATTAGATTAAAAAGTAGATTTACATAAAATTAGGGTTCGAGGCTTGGTTTGATTAGGATTATGTCATTAGACTCATCCAACAATCTCAAGACAAGAATAGTGTACTCACTCATGTTCATCGTAGACGTAGAAGAGAAGAAGGAGAAAAACATAAAATAAAATAATAAAAAGAAGAACTTTTATTAAGAGAAAACAATTGTCACTATTGAATTCCAAGAACAAAAGATAATTTTACAAGCTTGATGGTTGCTCTATTTATAATCTAACAATGACTTAAGTCCTAAGAAATAAATCACTAAAGTGTTGCACAAGAAACCACGGGCTTTAGGTCAAATATAAACTAATAGGCAGCTTGTCCGGGAAGCCAAAAGCAGCAAAAGGTGACTCTGGGTGCTGATACAGCCGTGTGGCTGGTGACACAGGCCGTGTCAAACTTCTGACTTGGGGGCTTTATATTTTTGCACCAAATCTTCGTATTTTTAGCTCGAATCAGCTCTGCATCTCCTTTCTTTTGCTCCAAGATTCAGTCTTTATAATATTCGTTCCTGAAATTAAATAACTTGCAATTGAAGTAAAATAGTTCTAAAAAAGAAAATAAAAACAAATAAAATCTAAATAAAATAGACTCAAATAATATATTAAAAACTCTAATTTATTGACTCATCAGTGACACTTGGCTAGTTGCATGTATTCCTCTTGACACTTGGTTTGTTACATGTATCCCTCATGAGTGGTGACACTTGGTTTATTGCATAGATAACACTTGGCTTGTTTCATGTATTCATGAGTCATGACACTTGGTTTATTGCATTGGGAACACTTGACTTGCTGTATGTATTCCTCTTGACACTTGACTTGTTGGATGTATTCATCATGAGTCATGCCACTTGGTTTATTGCATGGGTAACACTTGGCTTGTTGCATGTATTCCTTTTGACACTTTTCTTGTTGCATGTATTCCTTTTGATACTTGGCTTGTTGCATGTATTCCTCATGAGTCACAACATTTGATTTATTACATTGATAACACTTGACATGCTGCATGTATTCCTCTTGACATAATATAATGATAGTTCATAAGCAATACATTCATTCAATATTTTAAGTATTAAATTCATTTGGATACTTATTTCAAATTAGCAAATATGAATTTCTTCTCAAAGTTAAGAAGCAAACAAAAAAATTTCAAGAGTCAAAATTCAAACAATGTCTTTCTTGTGAATCTCTTCTCAAAGTTAAGAATATAAGAAAGATTAAACAAATTTGGTTTTACGGTGGACTAAAATGTGTAGGATAATTTTGTAGGGACAAATAACATATTTAACTTTTTTAAAATTTCAAGGA
>Ga0315914_1012012_pt1 | contig 10141 bp, 6 predicted proteins | sample MpolenodulesMG_FD_203920 | JGI IMG/M metagenome (GOLD analysis project Ga0315914, IMG submission 203920) | Medicago polymorpha root nodule microbial communities from Los Angeles, California, United States - elongated nodules | ecosystem: Host-associated > Plants > Roots > Nodule | place: USA... | reverse complement strand
TAAAACTGCAGGAGAATAACGTAGGTATTTTATTCAGAGAAAATTCTGGTTGGAATGTAATCAGGTAAACATCTCCAAAACCAAGTGTGTGAGATCCATGATCAACATTATTGGATTTGCAATTAACAGTTATATTTGTTGGAGTTGGAGCTTGTACCTTATTGACAATAGTAACTATTACCATAGGACCAATAGCTATGGTATCACTAGCCTCGAATGCAAGTAGTGTGATTATGAGTATTGAAAATTTTAAGGTAATTGAACTTGGAACTGCCATTGTTGTATGCACAATGCCTACAAGACTTGCAGCAATATTAATTTATAGAACATTAAACAGCTCAATAAAGTGCTTCCAACAACGGGAATGATTTTACAAAATTCAAATACCGTTCAAATAATGGAATTTTTCGTATAGTAATTTATTGAAATAGTGTTGACTACAATAAAATAAAATCAGATTACAATTTGCCCTGTCAACGTAAATTTTCCTACCAATCATCCTATAAGTAGTTTTCAAACTCCACCACTTTTTACCACTCACTAAATCATTTTTATATAATTCCTATTTTTATAATTGGCTACCTACTATCAATTTTATCTTTGACAAAAAAAAAAAAAAACTATCATTTTTATCTAATTAGTTTGGAGGAAACCATTCAAATTATTTATTTTAATATAGCAAGCCATTCAATGCATTGATATACCGAATAAATTCACATTGAAGTAAAATCAAACCTTTTTTTTGTAGATGTAACCGTTAAATGGAATTTTTATTGTAATTATTTATTTCAATATAGTAAGCCATTTAATGCATGGACATAGTACCAAATAAATCCACTACCAAAAGAAAATATACCAAATAAATTCAAATTGAAATAGAATCAATATTTTTTGATATATGAAACCGTTCAAATAGAATTTTTCGTATAGTAAGTCATTGAAATAGTGTTGACTACAATAAAACAAAATCATATTACAATTTTCACTGTCAACGTAAATTTTCCTACTAGTCACCTTATAAGTAGTTTTCATACTCTTCCATTTTTTACCACTCACTGAATCATTTTTATCTAATTCCTATTTTTATAAATGGGCATGGCTACCATATTCTTTCGCTAAACAGTTTTCCTTTTCTACTTAGTTTGGAATTGTTGGCTGAAACAATCTATGATTTCCATAACCTCCAACATTTCCCCATTCAACCAACTATGCTAACTCTTTTCCTAGAAACATTCTACTTTTTTTGTTTGCATTTTGGTATTGGCAAACAATGAAATTCATTATGGAAATAAAACATAGGTAACACCAGCAATCAGAATAAACAATAACATTCAGGATAAAGAAAAATTCCACTCAACAAAATTAGTTGAAAAACATTACAATAATCCAATACGACGGAATATTTGCTCCAAACTTCATTACAAAACAATGAATGAGAAAGTGAACAAAATAAAAAAGTTTCTTGGGTACTTAATTAAGTCTTGAATGTTCTAGCTATTTCTTTAAATTTAAACTTGCTTAAATTTCTTTTTAAAGCAACCATCTTCCCTCGATCTCCAATAACCTCTAGCATACACAAAAAGAATCAATAATGATAATTTCCCCTTTTTCAAATGCCACTCAGTTGTCTGTGAAGCCTACACCCATTTAACAATCAAAACTTCAAAAATGAACACCTAACGGCGAGATATCAGAACATCGATGATGGAAACATAATGACTTTTGATCTTATTCATATATACCTAAATAAAATGTTTTGTTCGAAGGACACAAACCCACCTAGATTCCAGAAAGCAAAGTTTATTCAGATATTAGGATCTCCAAGTTAAATTGATCATGCTCTTAGATCCATAACATGGCAACCCAAAAAAAATGATATAAAAATGTTGAACAAGTGAATTAATATTATCAGATCAATATTAATGTGTATTAGTAATATCTTCACCAAAAAAGTGATATGTTCAACATGAAAACATCTTTGTTTCACATTTATTTGAATTGACTATAGAATTCTACTACCACCCCAAGATCCTTCAGTTACGAATTCTCAGTATAAAAAACAACAGACTGATTAGTAAATGTACCTTTGTAGGTTGACAATTTTAAAAATAAATTTCTTAGAGAAGTAAATATAAAAACAAGGACAACTTACAGTGTTCATATCAATTTCAGAACACTAGAAAAGGAGGGATCTATGGCGAGTTTCCTAATTTCATCACTTATATGAGAACCTCCCAATACAATCTGTCTCAGTCGTTTGCAGTTTTCCACGACATCTTTCACTCCTTTCTGTGAACCAATCACAATCTATCAGTGATAGTTCCAAAAGCCCAGGACAACTCTTTGAGATCGCGTAGAGTGTTTCATCATGAACATCTGTATCTGACAAGTCCAACACCTCTAGCTTGGGAACTACAAAGTTCTTTTCAAATAGGTCCACAAATGAACACCCGGCTAAGTTCAAATCTCTAATCTTATAACATCTTCTTAAAACTTGTGGAATACCTTCAAAATAACTGTCATTGCGCAAACTCAAATCAAGCATCTCCAAATTGGGGAAAGAGGAAGCAAACATTATGATGTTTTCGTCACTTAACCAAATGTTATTAGCTAAATAGAGAGACTTTAATTGAGGGTATACACCAATATCTGTCAAAGAATCATTATTCTCTACACTCTGATTCCCAATATCTGTGTCTTCCATTCTGATCTCACGAAGTGAAGGACAATTTCTAACGAGTAAAAAAAAGGATACTTCTGTGAGCATATAACAACCATTAAGGTTTATAGACACCAAATCAGCGAGAAACAAAGTCAACTGGGCAACATGTTGATCATTCATAAAATTACTGCGATCAAGTTCCAAATGTTGTAAATGTTGACACTTGGATAACAAAGAGTGAATTGCATTAGTGTGACTTTTTCTCAAACTTTTACCAAGGTTGAGTTGTTTGAGCAAAGGGAAACAATCGGCAATGAGTAAGAGGTGAGAGCTTTTAAGAGAATGAATGTCGGAAGCATTGAGAGAGGTCAAAGTAGTAACCTTTTTGGAGAAAGCTCGTAACCCATTAACGGGAATGGTCGGATTATTGGAGATATTGAGCGATGTGATATTTAAGGGGGAACAAGAGATTTCGCGGAGAAGCTTGTTGAGGTAACAGTGGTAGTGCAAGAGGTCTAAGGAGTTGAGGTGTGTGAACCTTTCAAATAGGCGAACAACAAAAGGGCGAGTTTGATCGTAGACAGTAAGTGAGAATAGGAGACCGTTGGTGAGGCGGAGGAACTGTTTGGAGACGAGGGATAGAGAATTTAAATAGTGATGACGGTTGTTGTCGTTTATGACGAGGAATCTGAAGACAATTTCCCAACAATCATCAGGTAAATATGAACATGTTTCTTCCTGAACAAACTGTTGTGAAGATTTGAAAGAAGTTTTCTTCTTCCTTTTCAATGGATTTCGGAAGAGTTTCGCTAGTGGTAAATTTTCCGATGAAGATTTTCTTTTCTTTTTCCGATGAAGATTTTCTTTTCCTTTTCATTGGAAGCAATCGATCGATTTTGTTTGTCACCAATATTGGATAATACGCCTATGAATCTTAGTTTTGAGATAAGTGAATTTGAACCGACAAACCTCAGCATTAAACGTCCACGTAAACTAACTATTTTTAAAGAGGGTAATGGTGGAAAATATTTATGACTTAAATTAAATGACCAACTTGTTGCAAAAAAATTTAAAAGACTAACTTATCAAAAACATCTAGCTTTAAGAACCGCAGGAAGCATTCAGCCTAATGTTTACAAACTTCTACACCATAGCTTACTCCTACTGTATACATTTCATCAATTTCATTAGCAAATTAAAACATAAGTAACCACAGCAGTCAGAATAAATAGTAACAAGGTTAATAAAATCTGTCACTCAACGTATCAGATGGAACACTTCACACTAATCCAACAAGACATGCTTTTTCTTTAATTCCAAACTTGCTTAAATTTCTTTGAACTGCAATCTTCCGTCGATCTCTGATAACCTGTAGCATGCAAAAAATGAATCAACAGTATTTCAAATGTCACTCAATTGGCTGTGAAGCCCACACCTAATTACCAGAACTTCGATGTTGGAAACGAAATGACGTCCGATCCTATTCATATATATCTAAATTAAATGTGTTATTAGAAGGACACAAACCCATGTGGATTCCTAAAAGAAAATTTTATACATATATTAATCTGGATTTTAAAGAGCAAACTTGACAAAATCATATGATGTGCGAATGAAAGTCCGTGTGGTAGTGGTACAACAACAAAAAGTGCAGCAACGACTTATTGTTTGCAAATATAAGATAAAGAAGAGTAGTAACGAGGCATTATTATAACCTTTCTACCAAACAGAAGCCCCATAAATTGAAACTACATCACTACACCAAGACAGAATCACACAGTGCAGAAAACCAAAACAAAATCACTGCACCAACACTCCCAAAATTGAAACTACATCAGCTCCCAATTGAAGCTGCTAAAAAAATATGATCAATTATTAGATAGACATCAAAACAAGCAAATCTTGACAGCAGCTCACTAAAAAACATGCAGCATATCAAAATGCATTTTTTTGTTTACTAATGAGTTACCTATACATGTATACCGGAATGAGAATATGAAACACCTATATGATTGCTTGCGGTAAATTCAGTTTGATTAAGTTTTGCTTTGGATAAGGTTTTTAAGAAGTCGTTCAGAATGAGTATGTGATGCATTTCAAGTAATAACTGATACTTTTCTGATATGGTTTTGGAGCTTGTCCTGCCAAAGAATATAAACTGCCTGCAAGAGAACTGAGGCTAATAACAAGGATTGCCACTATATGCAAATTTTAAAAAATAAAAAATTCAGTTATCTTTTTACTATAAATATCCTATTTCTTCAAACTACTCTTTTAAAAATTGTGAAAGATTTTACCCTTTTCCCCTATATTTTCGGCCCTCTAAAGCCTTCCCCTCCCCTCCAAACTCCCAAACAAAGCCTTAGGGAATTATCCTATTTGTATAACTAATAAGTAAATGCACATTTCTAAGTTGAAATTCTGAAAAAGTGAATCTTAAAACAAAAACAACTTTCAGCGTTCAAACATTACCATAGCAATTTCATAATACTAGCAAAGATGGCATCCATGACGCGAGAAGATTTCCCTAGTTTTGTCACTTAAATGAATATCTCCCACATATATCTCTTGAAGTTGTGTGCAGTTTTCTACCACATGTTTCACTCCCTTCTCTGTGACATTATCACAAAGTTGAAGTGATAGTTTCAAAAGCCCTATACAATTCTTTGAGATCGCATAAAGTGTTTTATCATTAACCTTTGTATTTGACAAGTGCAACACCTCCAGCTTGGGAACTACAAAGTTCATTCCAAGTAGCTTCACTTTTTTACACTCAGCTAAGTCCAAATGCCTAATCTTGCAACATCTTCTTAATACTTGACAAATCCCTTTAGATATGCGATTACAAGAATATATATTAAGCACCTCTAAATTGGGGAAAATGGAAGCAAACATTATGATATTTGCATCACTTAACCATGAATTTTCACCCAAATAGAGAGACTTTAATTGAGGATGTACACCAAAATACGCCAAGGAATCATAATTTGCTACACTACCCCCAATATTTTCCATTCTGATCTCACCAAGTAAAGGACAGTTCCTAGCAAGTGCAAACAAAGCTGATTCTGTGATCTTACTACAATTACTAAGGTTTACGGACACCAAATCACCAAGAAAAGAAGACAATTTGACAACATGTTGATCATTCAGAAACCTATTATCTTCAAGATCCAAATGTTGGAAACCTTTATGACAATTGGATAACAAACAAAAGAGTCCACCATAATTATTGCCAGAACAAAAGTTGAGGTCAAGTCTTGTCAAAGGAAGACGTTTCCTTGCAAAAGTGTAGAGCAACTGATCAGAGATATTCACAGCAGACAAACCAAGACAAGTCAAACTCTTTAAACTCACCAATGAGTCAATTAAATGTGAGGCAGTGATTTCATCGTGATGAAGTGATATTGATAACAATAAAGACGTCAATGTTGGTCTCTCACGGAGAGCAGAAGCAATGCCTGCATTGGTTAATGCATGACAACCAAACATATTTACTTCCTGCAGAAGCTTGCAGTTGTTGAACAAGGGGAAAAGCGATTGAATGTTGATGGGAAAGTAAGAAAGATTAACCTTGCGAAGTTTGGAAAGTGCGAATGAGAGAGCCTGTACCCCATGGACATAGCTATCAGACTCGTCTACCATAGTGTGCATGAACATTCCAACTTCGCTGAGATCGAGTTCTTCGAGTAAAGGGAAACATTCGGCTATAAGTAACAGATGAGTGCCATTGATATCATAAATGTTGGAACAAGTAAGAGAGGTCAAAATTGTATTATTTTGAGAGAAAGCTCGCAACCCGTTTTACTGAAATTGAAAATTGAACCGATACCTTGTTGTGTTCCTTTTTTTTATTCCGAGACTATAGAAGAGTTTCTCATCCTTTCAAAATAAAAACATAAGTTTTGTCAAAAAAAAGAAAAAACATAAGTTTCACCACCAAAAAAAGTAAAAAATAAAAACATAAGTTTATCATCAGTCTGTAATAGGTTAGATCGAGTTACACTTTATAGTAATAGATAGTAGCAATAAATAATATTGTTTACCTTTACTTAAGTAAGTCAACCTAATAGGTTTAAAAACTTTTTTTATGGCCTCTAATTTGGCCTTTTGAGCTAAATAAACTTCCAAAAGAGTTTAAATCTTCTCTATTTACTTAAAAGAAACTTGATCTGACTTGTCCTAGACTAGGCCGTAAGCCCTTATAGTTCGGCTTAGCCTATTCCCATCCATATTTGCTATAAATTTTAGGAAACAAATTACCCATCAGATTACAAAACTAACCTTCTAAACATATCTCTTTTTTTCTAATTTTTGTTTTGTAAAAAATAATTTATTGTGTAATAAATAATTTTCTAGGTGCTTAAAAATCTACTTCTACTATAAACTTTACAAGTATTACTATCACAATTTTAACACATGTCCTTATTTTTCTAACTTTTATTTTTGTTAAAAAGAGTTTTCTTTTGTAATAATTCTTTTTTTGGGTACAAAGTTTAAGGAACTCTTGCACATTTTCAATCATTCCAAAAACTGAACAAATCCTGTATATGAAGAGAGTTTGAGAGCAGTTTTCTTTTCTCTTACACCATGTGGGTTCTTACTTTGATAGCAGGGTCACAAAATTACCCTAGGCTGAAAATTTGTTTTAAAAATTTAACAACTCAACTGATAAATTTTAGTACAGGCGTGTAAAATCAAGGAAGTGATGATATGTTCAAGTGAAAGTTGTATGGTAAATTGATTGACATGCATGTTTTTTACATGATTTTTTAGATAAAGGAAGTTCCAAGTCTATTGGAAGAAGAACCATAAACATCCCAAGATCGAGGCTTTTGCTCTTAAAATGCCGCATTGTGAATATTTTCAACAAATCCTTTATGTTAGTTTCCTAATGACGAAATCAGCAACAATGATGTATTATTTGTGCGTTTCTCCCTATATAGTCAATATTGATAACTGTACTTGCACAAATATTATGTTATTTACAAACCTGTAAAAACTAAATAACATGTATCTGTTTAAAGATTACAGGGTATGCCCCACTTAAGAGTTTTCTCTTTTATATATGCTCATACCTGTACAAAGTAGGATATTTCATTCATTTGAAAACACATTAGTAGTTTGTACTTTGTAATATGAAGTAAGATTATCCATCAAAATTTAGCATGATGGTTCCATGAATATGTTGTTCTCCTCGTTGTTAACATTCAATACTTGCTCCTCATTAATTAGCTATATATGAAACATTAAAGAATATGTTTTTCTTCATCCTTTATTCCAGGATTATTTATAAAACTATATTAATTTTGTTGTATATGAAATCCTTGCATATCTTCATAGTTAATCCATCAACAATTATGCATTTCTCAGCGAGTACGGGTAAAAATTGATAATTCTGATGTTTTTCATGGAAACATCGATCAAAATGTTTAGAACAGACGAAAAATAAACAAGTAGTCAACCTTAGGTTGCGTTGCAATTCCAAAAATTACCAAAAACACCCTAATAGCAAAGGAAAAAGAACAAGGCCGCAAGGAACATAAACCTACTGATCTGTGTGTCAAAGGAAAAGGATCTTCTAAAAACAAAGTTGAATTTCTGAGAGTAGCTATATGATTTGAATCCCTACTCTGGTCAATACCGTCTGAACTTCCAGCATCAAGTCCTTCACTGTTTTCATGAATACATGTTCAAATTAGATATTTATATAAGGACTGAAATGAAAGTCAATACGTAAGGTCAATGAAAGATGTCAAATGAAAACTTAACACAAGGTTCCTAGAGAAGGATGGGAAAATTAAGGTTATGCAGAGTTTTTACTTGTGGTCTATTTGGTTTATGGATCCATACCTTCCTTGCACGGAAACTTTTCAGAACTTTATGCACTTCATTTATCAAGGAATAAGTTAACATGTTCTATTCTAGAAGAGATGTCGGTCTGCAGAAGCTGAGTAAGCTTCTACTTCTTGGAAATCCATTGACAAGAAAGTTGCTAGAAATTATTGCTAACTATGATCCATGTTTGGTCAGGTTGAGGGTTGCTAATTTTGCATAACTACTACCTCGGAGGAAAAACTCTGTCGCCAAGGAGGACAACCAATTCAAGGAATTATTTTAAGCAGGTTTAGCAAGCCTAAGCTAGCACACATAAACTTCCCAACATCACAAAGCATTGGAAAAATAAAGTCCAACATTGATGAGCGATAATGATAGCTACACCTAAATCTTTTAATAATAAGATTAGCAATGACTTCAAGAGCATGTATCAAGTAACACTTAAGATCATGTAATCAATATTAATTCATTATTTCAAGTTTGTAACAGCAAAGTTAGAACCATATTAATGAGCAAATGCACATTTGTAAGAGAAGTAGATCTTAAAACCAAAACAGTTAACTTACAAAGTTCAAACTTCAGCATAACCCTTTCAAAAACTAGCAAACAAGACATCCATAATGCAAGAAGCGTTTCCTCATTTTTAATGATGGAGCGATGATCTTTCTTAATGATGACCTTAAAACTATCATTAAGGCAACATCATTAGCTTGTACTTGATAACAATATCTCAAATTGATCTCCGTCAAATTTGTGCAGTTATTAACCACATGCTTCACTCCATTCTCGGTGACATCATGACAATTTTTCAGCAACAATTGCAAAAGCCCACAACAACTCTTTGATATCATACTGAGTGATTGATCATCGAGGTTTGTATATGACAAGTTCAACAACTCCAGATTTGGAGCTTTAAATTTCATTCCACCTAGAAACCCTACCTGACAGTGACTCAAGTTCAAATGCTTAATCTTACAACATCTTAAAACTTGATAAATACTTGCTTCAGATATGCCCCTCCAAGAGGTCAAATCAAGCACCTCTAAATTGGGGAAAATGGAAGCGAACAGTATGATGTTTTCCTCTCTCATATGGTAACAACCAGCCAAACAAAGAGACTTTAATTGAGGCCTTACAGCAAAATCCGTGAAAGAGTTAGAATTCTCTTCTCTCTCTTCCCCAATTCTTGTGTGTCCCATATTGATGTCACTAAGTGATGAACAATTTCTAACTAGTGAAAACAAGGCTGGTTCTGTGAGGTTGCAACAATTACTAAGGTTTATAGACACCAAATAGGGATGGCAATGGGTACCCATTGGGTAGGGTACCATAGTGCCCATCCCCGTACCCGCGTTTTAAAAAAATCTCCATACCCAAGTCCATACCCTCGTGGGCAATAAGTTTGGTGCCCGTCCCCATACCCTATGGGTATCTAAATGCTCGTACCCGAACTCATTACCTGCACTTTCACAACAAAAAGATAATAAATAATAAAAGATATCACAATATAATTAAAATATGATATGAAATATTCTAAATCAACATATAAAATATAACGCATCATATTATTTAGCCAAATAAAAACATCTAAAATATAAAAAATAAGTGCATATTACAATAAATATCAAAGATTTTGGATTA